>Ga0116151_10000103_pt1 | contig 70842 bp, 58 predicted proteins | sample AD_UKC117_MetaG_FD_89893 | JGI IMG/M metagenome (GOLD analysis project Ga0116151, IMG submission 89893) | Active sludge microbial communities of municipal wastewater-treating anaerobic digesters from Hong Kong - AD_UKC117_MetaG | ecosystem: Engineered > Bioreactor > Anaerobic > Digestate...
CAAATGAAAGAGACGGAGAGTGACGGAGGAAGCAACAGCGAATTCGTCGGCGCGAGTCGGCGGTTTCGATATGGACCCCGCCTCTATACGTGTTGAAGTGACATTGCGGCGAGCCGGTCGGAATGACGTCGGTGTCCGTCGCTTTGGGGCGCCAGCGCGCATGCCAGTATTCACTAACTTTGAGGAGCAGGCTCGATGAAGCGACGTGGCAATCATGCACGGATCATCATCGCTCTGGGGTGCGCCGCCGCGACAGCGATGGCGCCGTTTGCGATGTCGCGGGTCCTTGCGGACGACGGACCCATCGGTCCGACGAACGACACGCGCATTGGCGCCCAGCGTCCGTCACAGGACGCGGCGTCACTGGCGGATGTGTGGCGCACACCGCCCGCGCAGAGCGCCGCGGGACCTCGTGGCCTGCCGACGCCGACAGGCGCGCTGGTGTACGACAACGGCATGGCGCTCGAGGATGTCGCCGACACGGCGTCGCAGTTCAGTCTTGCCCGGGACGGCGCTGTCAGCCCCTGGCAGTTCGTTGCGACTGTCGCCGACGACTTCATGATCGAGGATTTCGTCGCGCCGCAGCTGAACGTGCGCGTCACGACGGTTCGCGCGGCGTTTGCGTTCTTCAATCTCGGCGCCGATCCGAGTCCGACACCGTCCGGCCAGTGGACGCAGGGCGTTTACGTCATCGTCTATGAGAACTCGCTGCTCGATATTCCCAATGGTCAGCCCGACATCGATCCGACGAATCCCGTCGGGCCGATACAGTTCCTCGGCAACCCCGTTGCCGTGGTCGAGGTCCCGGTCAATCTGATTGTCGAAACGGAAGTGAGCGATTCCTGCAACGCTCGCTACGTTGTGGACATTCCCGTCGATATCGAACTTCAGAAGAACCGGCGCTACTGGCTGTCGGTCGTCCCGCGATACAAGGCGCCCCCGCAGTCGCAGTGGATTCCCTCGGATGTCGTGTCGACCGGCGCGACGTTTGACGCCCACATCGGATTCCCGGCGATCGGCACCGACTTCTGGACGCCCATCAACGGCAATTTTCAGAACGTCAACTGTCCCGACGCGCCGCTGGCGGGAACCCATCGCGACGTTTCCTTCAGCCTGTATGGCGTCGACACACCGCCCAGCGACCTCGTCTGCTGCGACGTGCTGACCGGCATGTGCTTCGAGAGCCTCACGGAGTCGGAGTGCCTCGCGCTGAATCCGTTCACGATTCCGTTCCCCAATGAAACCTGTTCGACCTTTATCTGCCCGCAGATCGTCGGCGCCTGCTGCAACGACATGACGGGGATCTGTTCCGACAACATCCTGCTGGAAGACTGTATTCCTTTCGGCAACCGATTCACGATCAACGGAACCTGTGCGACACTCGATCCGCCCTGCGGCACCACGGATCTCGGCGCCTGCTGTCTGCCGAATCGAACCTGCCAGGACCTGTCGCCGACGGAGTGCTCGCTGCTTGCCGGCGAGTGGTATGCGGGCGACTGCATGACGACGGGCTGCCCCGCGCCAAACGACGACTGCGTGGACGCCCAGGTCATCACGAGCGATGGCATCTACCCGTTCTCGACGATCAACACGACGACTGACGGGCCGATGGATTCGCCCGGCGGTTCGTGCACGGACGTCAACCAGGATGTCTGGTTCCGCTACATCGCCTCCTGTGACGGCGACGTCACGGCCACGACGTGCTTCGGCACGGATTTCGACTCCGCAATGAACGTTTATGAGGGCTGCTTCTGCGATTCCAACATGGGACCGCTGCTCGCCTGCTCGGATGACAAGTGCGGCCCGATGGGGGAAAAAGCGAGCGTGACGTTCGCCGCCCAGACGGGCGAGTGCTACCTGATCCGCGTCGGCGGCGCCCAGATGGCCGAGGGTGAGGGTATTCTCGTCGTCGGCTGTGTTCCGGCGCAGCTCGGCGCCTGTTGCGATCCGCTCGGTATCTGCGAGCTGAGGACGGAATCCGAGTGCGTGATGATCGGCGGCGACTTCACGATTGGTGAGCCCTGTTCGCCCCTTACCTGCGCCATGCCGGACAACGATGAGTGCGCCACGGCCGTCAGCATTTCCGAGGGGGTTTACCTCTTCGACAACATGGTCGCCACGACCAGCATGCAGCCCCAGCCGGGCGGCGGTTGCGCCGACATCGACAATGATCTCTGGTTCCGACATACGGCCCAGTGCGATGGAACGCTGATCGTCCGCACCTGCGATGCGACGGCCTTCGACTCGGCCGTCGCCGTTTACGACGACGACTGCGCCAATGGCCCGTCCTGTGCGCCGCTCGGTACCCTGCTCGGCTGCGATGACGATGGCTGCGGTACGACGGGTGGTCCGTCCGAGGTGTCTGTTGATGTCGTCGCCGGTCAGTGTGTTCTGATCCGCGTTGGCGGTGTCGCCGGCGCCATGGGCACGGGGACGCTGTCCGTCGCCTGTGTGCCGGCCGGTCAGGGCGCGTGCTGCGACGCCGTGACAGGCTGCGAGCTTCGCCTGGAGGCCGACTGCCAGGAGCCCGGCGACGAGTTCACGCTCGGCCGTCCGTGCAGCCAGGTGGTCTGCGAGGGACCTGTCAACGACAGTTGTGATGACGCCATCGAGATCACCAACGGCGTCCATGAGTTCTCGACGCTCCGCGCCACGACGGATGGACCGGCCGTTCTGGGCTGCCTGCCCGTCGATCGCGATGTCTGGTTCCGCTACACGGCCGACTGCGATGGTGAACTGGTCCTGACGCCGTGCTTCGAAACGAACTACGACGCGACAGTCGCTGTCTATGACACCTGCGTCTGTCCGAATGACGCCGCCGATCAGATTGCGTGCGTGTCCGGGACGATGGATTCCGGATGTGGACCGGACGGCGATCAGAATATCGTCCGGGCGCCGGTCCTCAGCGGTAACTGCTACCTGATCCGCATCGGTGGTGTCGGCGACAGTGTCGGCGCGGGCCGGCTCATTGTTGGCTGCATCCCGGCCGGAAGCGGCGCCTGCTGCCTGAACCCCGGCGACTGCGTCGTCATGACGGAAGCCGACTGCGTGATGATGGGCGGCGACTTCACCCCTGGCGAACTGTGTTCTTCGGCAACATGCCCGATTCTTGAGAATGACAGCTGCGACGGCGCCATCGCGATCAGTGACGGCGTCTATCCGTTCGATACGACGGACGCGAGCGACGACGGACCGATGGACTCGCCGGGCGGCGCCTGCACGGAGCTCGGCTTTGACATCTGGTACGCCTACACGGCGAGCTGCGACGGCCAGCTTCGCGTGAGCCTGTGCGACAACACGCTCTACGACGCGGCCATCGCGGTCTATGCGGGCCTGGACTGCCCGCCGCTCACAGGCCCGATCGCGTGTGATGATGATGGCTGCTCGCCGGACGGTCCCGCCGAGGTCTTCATCGACGTTTCCGTCGGCGACACGTTCCTCATTCGCATCGGTGGCGCCAATGGCGCGACGGGCGCGGGTGAACTTCTCGTCGAGTGTACGCCCGGCGCGGCCTGCTGCCTCGGCGATGTCAACATGGACGCGACGATCACGATTGACGATGTGTCCGCATTTGTCGCGGCGCTGCTCAATCCGCCCGCGACGATGGATCCGGCGTTCTGCCCGGCGGATACGAATGAAGACATGGCGATCGACGGCGCCGACATCGGCGTTTTCGTCGAACGGCTGCTCAGCGGCGCCGTCTGCGGAGGCCACGGTGATCCCGTGGGCGCCTGTTGTTACCCCGACGCGTCGTGTGTCGATCTGACGCAGGCGCAGTGCATCATGTCGGCGGGCGCCTACTTCGGCAACGGTACGAGCTGCATGATGTCGCCGTGTCCGCCGCCGCCGCCACCGCCGGTCAACGATGAATGCGCGAATGCGATCATGCTGTCCTGCAACACGCAGGTGGCCGTGAACAACACCTTCGCAACGACGACGGCCAATGAGCCTGCGTTCAGCTGCCGCTTCAACGGTCCCGGCCAGGGTGTGGGGACTGTCTGGTACACGTTCATCGCGACGGAGACGGATGCGCTGATCAGCACGTGCGGCTCCATGGCGCCTGTGAACGACACGCTCATGGCGGTGTACGAAGGCACATGTCCGAGCGACTCGGGCGCCGAGATCGCCTGCGTCGAGGACACAGGCGGCGCCTGCGGCCGACTGGCGCAGCTGTGCGTTGACGGCCTGGTCCCGGGCAATCAGTACACGATTCAGATCGCGTCGTATGACAACGCGTCTCGCGGCGTCCTGAACGTGTCGCTGACGTGTCCGTGTCCGCGGGGCGCCTGCTGCTATCCCGACAGCTCGTGCGTCGAGATGCGGGAAAACGAGTGCATCGACGCGGGTGGCGAATACAAGGGAGACGGCGTTCTGTGCGCGTCGAGCCCGTGTCCGCCACCGCCGGTCATCGAGTGCTGCAAGGGCGACGTGAACGGAAACGGCATGGTGGATGTCAACGACATCGCCCTGATGTCGGCGGCCGTGCTCAATCCGCCGCTGTCCGGCACGCCGGCTTTCTGTGTGGTCGATGTGAATGACGATGGCGTCATTAACGGCGACGACTTCCAGGCGTTCATTCCGCTGGCCCTGGGGCTGACGCCGTGTCCGGCCCTCGCGAACGACGCCTGCGCTTCGGCCATGGCGATATCCTGCGGCGCCCGTGTGCTCGTCGACAACACGCTCGCGACGACGGCAATCGACGATCCCGCCTTCAGCTGCCGCGCCGGTGGCGCCGGCCAGGGCGTCGGCACGCTCTGGTTCGAGTTTACGGCGACGGACACGACGGCCCGCGTGCGAACGTGTGGCTCGCTGGCGCCGGCGACGGACACAATCCTCGCCGTGTACGACAGCGCGAGCTGCCCGCCGGCGCCGGGCGACGAGATCGGCTGCAGCGAAGACGCCGGCCTGCCCTGCGGCGAACGCCTGAGCGAAGTCTGCGTCAGCGGTTTGTCGATCGGCCAGACCTACCTGATCCAGGCGGCGTCGTTCGATGAGGCGTCACGTGGGTATATCTCCGTCGAGGTCGAATGCCCGTGCCCGTAGCGATCAACCGGTCGTTCGCGCGGCGATGCCCGCTCCGAGGTTGATCCAGCCTCCCACCAACGAGTAACCCCACCGAGCCGCCGCAGTCATGCGGCGGTTTTTCTTTGCGCGACATCGTATTCCGCCGGCGCCGGCGGGCGGAGCGCGCTGTCCACGTCCGGCCGGCTGGGCCGTGGCGCTGATGCGCTGTATTCTTGGCCATTGCGAGGCGGATGCGTCACGCCTCGCTTTCGTGAGGGCCGAATCTTGAGCGATCATTGGTTCATGTGGGTGTGCGTCTTCGCGGTCGCAACGATGGTGGCGCCGCTCTTCGCGTGGTGGCAGCGACGTCGGGTTGTGGATGAGGATGGCGTCTGCGCCGGCTGCGGCTACGCCGTGCGAGGCTTGAGCGGTCCGATCTGTCCCGAATGCGGCGCCGACATCAACGATGTAGGTCTGCGCTATCCGAGCGCGTGGAACAGCTTTTCCATTCGAACGCGCAGGCTCGTTGGTGTCGGTGTGTGGACGGCGTGGCTGATCGCACTGCTCCTTCTGGGCTGGGCGCCCTACGAACGCCTTCTGCAACCGGGCGGTCGGAGCATCGGAGATTCAGTCAATTGCGAGAAGACGGGCGCAGGATGGCGCATCGTCATCGCGCGTTCCTGGTATGTCGAAGGGCTTGGCTTCGACAATGTCGTTGCTCCGCCAGTCGGCGCAGTACCTGAGCGATGGGGCGTTCGGCTCGATCGGGATCCCGGTCCGTGGTGCGGATGGGGACCGTCGGCGTTGGATGCGCAACGTCGCCTGGAGGATCCCTACTTCAGCTGTGACGCTGAGGCGGGTTTCTTCGTATTCGACACGCTTTCCGCGTGCTACGCATGGTCTGATCCGACTGATGATCATCTTCGGCTGAAAATCAATGGCGCGTGCGACGGCGAGTGGCGCGAACCCCTGCAAAGCTGGCTGGATCGCAATTGGGGCGATGCGCTGGGCGCCGGATTGTTTGACGACGTTGTTGCGCTGAGGGACGCGGTTGAGCGACAGCCCTTTCTGAAGCCGTTCGGGACGGTCTCCGGATGGACGATGACCTACGGGGGGAGTGGCCGCGACGTGTGGGAGGCCGGGCCTCGGGGTAACAACGCGATCGCCATCGGCTTAGGCGCACTGTGGATCGTCGGCGTGTGGTGGTTGTGTCGTCGCAGGGCGTCGGCCGTCGAGTCGGCGTCAACGGGGAGGGTGGCGACGGATGAGGCGTCTCGCGATTCTGCGATCGGGCCTGGACCCGACGCGATCATTCGGAGGCGTAAGCGCCTGACGGCGTTTCTCACCAGGGTCGCATTCTGTGTCGGGCTGACACTCGTGTTCGCCTATGGCGGTCTGTCGGGCTATCGATACTGGGAGTTCGGCCAGCGCCTGAAGAAGGTCAGAGCGTCGCTGATCGCATTGACCGGTGTATATCAATCACTGCCGGACGAGATTGTTCAATCACGTCGGGGACAGGAGATGCTCAAGGATCTCCTGCTTTCGAACGCGACCAGTCCGTTTGTGGCCGGCGCAATCTTCCGAGACCTGAAGGAGGCCGGCGTCGAGGGGCTGGACGAGGCGCTGATCGCCGCGTGCAGGGCGAGGCGGGCGTATCGGGGCAATCGCCCCTACGACTGGAGTTGGGTGTCTGACGAGTTTCGCGACTTCCCCGGTGTTCACGCCGCCGACCTCTCTGTGTCACTGACGACAAGCGACAACGTGAGCGATCGCCTCGGCGCCGCCAGTCAACTGCGGAACCTGGCGCAATACCTCGATCAGAAGACGATTCGCGGCGCGTTCGACAATGAGGCGTCGATCGAGGTCCGGATCGCGATCGCGTACCTGTTGAGAAAAATGGGCGATCACCACAGCGACGCGTGGATCAATCGAATTGTCCTGGAGCATGCGGACGATTCGGATCCGGCGGTCTTTCGGGCGGCAAAACGCGTACAGGACACGCCGCACGCCGAATCACGACAAGAGTGACACGACTGACTCGCGAGTCGCACCTGTGGTTATTTGCAGGCCGCGAGAACCCCCGCCGAGCCGCCGCAGTCGTGCGGCGGCTTCCTGTTGCGCGATGTCCTGTTCCGCCAGCGCCGGCGGGCGGAATGACCCGCTCATGGCTGGTCCCGCTCGGGTTGCGTAATGTTCCGCCCGCTCGCGACGCCTTTTGCCCGCTTCTTTGTCAACACGAGAACCCTGGCGCGAGATCTGCGGACCGAGATTCTGAATTTGAGATTTCAGGCCTTCAGCATGCGGTCGCAACGATTGTTCTGTCTCTCACGACTTGGAAAGACTCCTCACTCACGTCGCCTCAAGGGCGTGGCGGATGCGAGGCCTCGGCGCGGCCATTGCGTCACTTCGATTACGCCATCGCGCGGGGCGCCCGCGCCGTCGCGAACGGTCGCTCGACAAACATCGCCACGAGCGCGAGTCGCGTCAGCCCAAACGCGATCATCACGACGGTAAATAGCGGCAGGAACAGCTCGCAGGATGGTAGCGTCCTGCCGAGAAAGTCCGCTGAGTCCTCAAATGCGTTTCCCGTGAACGACGTCGAGGCGAGCCCAAGGATGATGAAGCAGAAGATGAGAGTGGCGACGGCAGCGCGAAACGCCGTGGTCCATCGCCCGTTTACGCACACGAGATCCTGGCGCAGGCCTGTTGCCAGCCAGCGGGCGATCGACACCCGCCCTCGCCCGTCGGCGAGATGGCCGCACTTGGCGCAACGCTGCGCGACCGACGCTTGCAGGGTGTGTCCGCAGGCGCGACACCAGTTCGCGTCCCTCTCGGCCGCCTCGAACTTGCGTCGCGATCGACGATAGAGCGCGAAAGCGACGCAGACGAGGATCCACCAGGGAACCTGGACCTGAATGCCGTTGTAGAATTCCGCCGTTGGCAGGAGGTGTTGTCGAATTTCGGGGATCGCCGACTCGCCGTATCCGACCCCGTAGATTCCGCCCGTCTGGATCTGGAAGTTCGCCGAGGAAACGGCGGGGGCATTCAGTTGGGCGACACCGTTCGCGACTTCGATCTCGAAGACGCCGCCCGCCCCGATGTTGACGAATCGCTGCGTCGTCATCGGTCCCGCAATGAGCAGGAGCAACGTGGCAATGAGAAAAAGGCGATACCTGAGCGGCCGTCGATCGGAATAGAACGGAATGGCGTTCACAAGACTTCCTCCAGGTGGTTTCTAAACCGGCTCAGCCCTCCGGAGAGATTCTACGCCCCGTATGTCGCCGAAGTCCATCTGTTTCGATGGCGAGCAGGCCCGTGTACGCTGTACCTTCGGTTCCTGAGACGTGTTGATATTCTCATGGGAACAGCGTGGTCATGCGCCGGTTTTTCCTGCGCCAAATCCCTGTCTTGCATCGGCGTCCGGCGTGCTGGCGCCGCCGTCCGAAATCGTCCACGAACCGGCTGAATCGCCGCATTGGTCGGGATGGGCTGAAATCCGCCGGCCGTTCCGGTATACTCAGTCGCATGTTCTGCTCACTGGCGGAGTGACGCGTGATTCGACGGACTGCAAGACAAATTGCGTGGGGCCTGGCGCTTTCCAGCGTCGTCGGTCTCCTGACGCCGTCGTCCGTTCTGCCGTGCCTGGCGGATCACTGTCGCGTCGTTGTCGTCGACAGCAGTTCCGTTGACGCCCGGTGCGTGTGTTGCGATGTCGCCGCTCCGGAAACGCGCGCAGTTGATGCGCCGCACGATGATGCGCCGTGTGACTGCCCGCCAACGTGCCCCGCGCCGTGCGGATTCGGCAAGATACCGTGCTCCATCGCGGCTTCGGTATCCATCGAACGCTATTCCGCGCCGCCGCTCGGCGGGCTGTATGGATCCGAGTCTGAGCCATCGAGCGCTGAACTGACAGGCATTTTTCACCCTCCGCGATGCTGAATTGAGCGCGCGGTTCCCGCGCGCAATCCCCAGTTTCACACATAAGACGATTGAATCGATCGTACGTGATCGTGCGCCGTCGGCGTTCCCATCCGGGAGTTGAAGTTCCCGTTGTGCTGGAAGTCGTGGTCGACGGCGAGATATCAGCGCCGTGTCTCTGGAAAGACGCGAGCTCGTCCCGGAGGTTTGAATCCAATGACGATACAGGGCGACCTGAAGTCGCTGACGCGAGATCGCAGTCCAGCGAAGGACAACGTGGATTTGCGCGCGGCGCCGCCGAAACGGCGGCTTACAACCCGGTTGCTGCTGCCCGGCGCAATCCTCTCAGCGACGCTCGGGATTCTTGGGTACTCATCTCGGGAAACGCTTCGATCCGCGACGGAGGTCGAAGTCGCTCCCGTCATCGCCAAAGTCGAGGCGACATCAACGGTTGAGTCAGAGGTTGTTGTGCAGGCGCCCGGCTGGCTGGAGCCGGATCCATTTCCGGTGGCCGTATCCGCTCTCGCCGACGGCGTGATTCGTGAAGTACTCGTGCTGGAGGGTGATCGCGTGACAGCCGGGCAGGTCGTTGCGAGGCTCATCGATGACGACGCCCGGATCGCGATGTCCGAAACCAACGCCCAGGTGGCGGAAGCGGAGGCGATGCTGGCGTCCGCGAAGTCACTGCATGAAGAAGCGCAGCGGAATTGGGAGCATCCGATCGAACTGACACGCCGACGGGATGCGCTGGTCGCTCAGCTTGCGGAACGGCGCGCGGAACTGGCGCGATGGCCATCGGAAGTGGCGAGCGAGGAGGCGGCCGCGACGTCGCTGAAGGCGGACCTGGAGCGGATCGCCCCGTTGCGCGAAGGGGGGCGGGCAAGTGAGATCGAATACGTGCACGCCAGGCAGGCGTTTGAGGCGCAACAGGCGGAGGTAGTTAAGGCGCGTCTGCGAGAGGCGATTCTGATCGCTCAGATAGCAGGAATCGAGGCGGACCTGGCGGCGGCCCGCGAGCAGCTCGAATTGCGAATTGCGGACAGGCGGGCGCTGACGGAAACAGCCGCCATGGTGCGCCGGGCGGAGGCGTCCCTGGCGCGGACCCGGGCGCTGCGAGACAAGGCCGCATTGGCGCTTGAACGGATGGAGATTCGTTCGGCCGCGAATGGCGTGGTGATGGCGAGATTGGTCGCGCCGGGCGCAAAGCTGATGCTCGGGATGGACAACCCGCAGTCGGCGCAGGCGATTCAACTGTACGACCCGGAGAAACTCCAGGTGCGCGTCGATGTTCCCCTGGCCGACGCGGCGAAAGTCGCTGTGGGCCATCCTGCGGAGGTCATTGTCAATGTGCTGCCGGATCAGGTGTTCAAGGGGCGTATCACGCGTGTGGTTCACCAGGCGGATGTGCAGAAGAACACGCTGCAGATGAAGGTCGCGATCGAGGATCCGACGCGCGACCTGAAGCCGGAAATGCTCGCAAGGGTGCGATTTACGGGCGACGCGGCCGGATCGGATGCGACGCGCAGGACAGGGGGGCGCGTTCTGTATGTTCCGAGAGGCGCGGTATCCGATCGTTCCGGCGACGCCTTCGTCTGGATCGCGGATACCGTCGCAGGGGCGTCGCGGCGCGTCAGCGTGAGGGCGGGGCGAGAGACACAGGACGGCTATGTGGAGGTCAGTGGTCACCTGCGTATCGGCGATCGTGTCATCGTCGATGCGCCAGACGACCTGTCAGAGGGTGAGGCGATTCGAGTCATTTCCGAAGCGAAGGAGAGTCGCGATGGCGCTCATTGAATGTCGCAGCCTGACGCGCACCTACGCGAAAGGTGACACAAAGATCACGCCGCTGGCGGACCTCGACCTCGACGTTGAGTCGGGCGAATTTCTCGCCCTGATGGGACCTTCCGGAAGCGGTAAGTCAACACTGCTGAACCTGATCGCGGGCATCGATCGGCAGACGTCGGGACGCCTTGTGATCGATGGGCACGACCTCTTCGAACTGTCGAGAAGCAGGCTGGCGGCGTGGCGAAGCGAATACGTCGGCTACATTTTTCAGTTGTACAACCTTGTGCCGACGCTGACGGCATACGAGAACGTTGAGTTGCCGCTGCTGCTGCATCGGATGAACCGCCGGACGCGGCACGAACGTGTCTCGCTGGCGATGGAGCTCGTCGGGATCGCCGATCGGCGGGATCACTTTCCGCGCCAGTTGTCGGGCGGCCAGGAGCAGCGTGTGGCCATCGCACGCGCGATTGTCACGGACCCGCGAATCGTTGTGGCCGATGAGCCGACCGGCGACCTGGATGCCGCCAGCGCCCAGGCGATCATGGCGCTGCTGGCCCGGCTGAACGAGGAACTGGGCAAGACGATGGTCATCGTGACGCATGACGCGTTCGTCGCGTCGGTGGCGCACAAAACGCTGCATCTGGAGAAGGGGCGGCTGATTGAGAGTTCGGCGGTCGTCGCGGGAGGCGCCTCATGATTGCGCCGCGGATGTTCCCGCTCGTGTTCAGGCAGCTGTGGCGAGCGCGCATGCGCAGCGGCCTGACTGTCACCGGCGTGGCTGTCGCCATGTTCCTGTTTTCAGCCGTCCAGGCGATGCAGGAAGGCGTCGATGCGGCCACGACGACGCGCGCGACGGACACGACACTCGTCGTCTATCGCAAGGATCGCTATTGCCCGTTTACGAGCCGGATGCCGCAGTCATACGCGCGCCAGATCGAGCGAATCGACGGCGTTGTTTCCGTCGTCCCGATCAAAATCGTCGTCAGCAACTGTCGAACGAGTCTGGATGTCGTGACGTTTCGGGGTGTACCGCAGGAGGACTTCATTCGGAGCTTCGCACCGCGCCTGGAGGTGATCGCAGGTTCATTGTCGGAGTGGGAGAAGCGCAGCGACGCGGCGCTCCTGGGGGAGACGCTGGCGAGGCGACGTGGCCTGCATGTGGGAGACCGATTTGAGGCGGCCGGCATCACGGTTTACGTGGCGGGGATCATTCGTTCGTCATTGGCGTCGGATCAGAACGTGGCCTACGTTCAGCTCGACTTTCTCCAGTTCGCCTCCGACAGCCGCGCGGGCGGAATCGTGACGCAGTTCAACGTCAGTGTCACGTCGCCGGAGACGCTGGACAGCGCCGCGAGCGCGATCGACGCGATGTTTGCGGCGGCCCAGGAACCGACGAAGACGAGCCCGGAAAAGGCGTTCGTTGCACGGGCGGCCGCCGACGCGATCGAGATTGTCGGGTTCATGCGCTGGCTGGGATGGGGATGCCTGGCCGCGGCCCTGGCGTTGATCGGGAACGCGATCGTGCTGAGCGTGCAGGATCGGATACGGGATCACGCAATCCTGCAGACGCTCGGCTTCAGGAGTCATCTCATCGCGAGATTGCTGATGAGCGAGGCTGTGGTTCTGAGTACGGCGGGCGCGGCGATCGGGAGCGGACTGGCGTGGCTGTTCCTGTCGCGGTCGGCCCTGGCCCTGTCGGTGGAAAGCCAGTCCATTCCGATTGCCGCCGCGCCGACGACGATGGCGCTCGCGGTCCTGATTGCGGCGGGCGTCGGCCTGCTGGCCGGCGTGGCGCCGGCGTGGCGGGCGTCGCGACGCGATATCGTCAGTTGTTTCAGGGCGGTCTGACACATGATTCGAATGAAACTGCTTCCGTTTGAATACGCCGTTCGGAATCTCGGTCGTTCTCCGCTTCGAATGGGTTCGAGCGTGCTGGGTTGTGCGCTGGTCGTCGGGCTGGCGCTCGCGGCGGGCGGGTTTGTGCGCGGAATGTCGCAAAGCCTCTCCGTGCACCACACGGCGGAGAACGTGATCCTGTTAGGGGCCGGAAGTGAGGAGAGCGTCGAACGCAGCCAGATCGGTCGGGATGTACCGACGCTGCTTGTCGCCAGCGTCCCGGGGCTCCGTCGGCGAATGGGGGTTGATTACGTGTCGCCCGAGGCGCACATGGCGCTCGTTGTGAAACGCAGCGCCGCCGCCGAAGACGAGTTGACCGCCGTCTTCCGTGGTGTGACGGATGCGGCCTTCCTGGTCCACCCGGAAGTGCGCATCGTCGAAGGACGCGCGCCGCGCGCCGGAAACGATGAGATTATGGTCGGGCGATTCGCGGCGACGCGACTGGGGATCGACGAGGCGGCGCTGGCGGTCGGAGAGCGGCTCTGGTTTGACAATCGCCCGTGGGAAATTGTCGGCCGGTTTGCCGCGCCAAAGACGGTGATGGACGCGGAGATCTGGACGCCTCTGACGGACCTTCAGATCGCGACCCGGCGCGACACACTGTCCTGCGTCGTTGCGACGCTGGACAGCGCGGAGTTCGCAGATGTCGACGTCTGGTGCGCCCAAAGGCTGGACCTGGAACTCGTGGCGATTCGCGAGTCGGACTACTACTCGGCCTTGCTGGCGTTTTACGGTCCGCTCCGCGCCATGATATGGGCGACGGCGCTGCTGATCGGGCTCGGAGGCGTATTCGGCGGACTGAATACGATGCACGCGGCGTTTGCGAATCGGGTTCGTGAACTTGGCGCGTTGCGGACGCTTGGCTTCTCGCGGCGCGCCATCGCCATCAGTTTTCTGCAGGAGTCGGCGCTGGCCGCCGCGGCGGGTGGGCTGCTCGCCGCGATGGTCGGGCTGGCGCTGCTCGACGGGATCGCAGTGCGCTTCTCGATGGGGGCGTTTGCCATCGTGATCGACGAACGTGTGATGTTGACTGGACTTGCGGCCGGCGCCGCAATCAGCGTGGTGGGCGTGACGCCCGCCTTGTGGCAGTGTCTGCGTCTCCCCATTGCGGAGGCGCTGAGACGAGACAGTGTTTGATCCGGCGACGTCGGACTGAGCAAAGGAGTCTGCAATGATGATCGTAATTCGAGTCGGCGGTCTGGCCGTTCAGTGCTGCGTGATGCTGGCGGGTTGCGAACGCGGGACTGACACGCCGAATCAAGAGACAGCGAACGCCGGCGCCACGATTCCAGCGGCTGTATTCGTCGAAGCGTCACCGGGCGACGCCATCGGTGTGAAGGCGCTGAAAGACAGTGGCCGAAGGGAGGGCGATGTGATTGTGCGGGGCCGAATCGGTGGACGAGCCCGGCCCTTTGTCGAGGGCGCTGCGGTGTTCGTACTGGTGGATTCGGCGCTGAAGCCGTGCAACGAACTGCATGGCGACAAATGTGCGACGCCGTGGGATTACTGCTGCGAAACGCCGGAAGCAATGGCTGCAAACACGCTGACGGTGCAGATCGTTGATGCCGACGGGAGACCGATTCGGCGGAGCGCGGAAAATGCACACGGGCTGGCGTCGTTGAGTACTCTCGTCGTTGCGGGGGAGATCGCAGGCTCGTCCTCTGAGGGCGCCCTGATCGTCAACGCCCGGCGGATCTGGTGTCAGGCGGATTGACGTCGGTCGTCGGCCCGCCGACGGCGGCCTGGCGGGCCCGGGCTGTTACATTCCGTTGGCGCGGCGAGTCACCGGGCAAGACGCTACATTGTCGACGTTCGCGCGCCGTGGGTGGACGAGGATCCGACGTCGGCGCGCTGTTCACCTGGATCGTGTTGTCCTGCGGAGTGTCGGATCATGAAGATCGTTCCCAATGTCGATCGAACACAGTTCTCCATCCCGGGTGTCGAGCACCAGACGCTTGCGAGTCATCGCGACGGTGTCATCGGACTGGAGATCTGGAATCAGTCGCTGGCGACGGGGGCGCAGACGCCGGCGCATTATCACGACTGCGACGAAGTCGTCATGATCTTCAGCGGCTCGGGCCACGCCGTCATCGATGGCGAATCCCATGCGTTTGGCCCGGATTCGACGCTGATCTTCCCGGCCGGTGTCACGCATCAGCTTGTCAACAGCGGCGACGCGCCGATCACACTCCTGGCGGCCCTGTCGGCAAGCCCGGCGAAGGTGTTCGCGCCGGATGGAACGGAGATCGCCCTGCCCTGGTCATGAATCCGGCGTGATCGCTTCGACGCGATGGCTCCATTGTCGCAATGACATCCGCCGGCGAGACCGCGAGTTTGCCCTGGCGCAGCGACGACTCTGTCGCATCAGCGCCGCGATGGGCCAGTCAGTTCATCGTTGAGACGGGAATCCCGCCGGGACCGCCAACCGTATGTGCGCGCAAACGAAAATCCCCTCCAGCGCAATTTGACCCGCCGCATTTTCCATTCATATAGTTATTGCTGGAAATGGGTCAGCCATAGAGAAAGGAGAAAAGACAATGCAAGTCTCGCTAGCCGTGCGCGCACTGTTCGGCGCTGTGGCCTTCGTCGCCGCTTCCGGAGGCGTCAACGCCGACTTCCCGGACGAATTCAGGCCGTACTTACCGCCGATCATTCCCGATGCCATCGATGTGACCGCGCCGAATGCGGCCGGTCCACGGGGTTTTCAGCCGCTCCTCGCCAGGTGTACGGGAGAGGATGGCGCGTACACGACCATTCAGTCCGCCATCGACGCGGCAGTCGATGGCGATGTGATCCTGGTCTATCCCAACGATTGCGCCGAGGACGGCCGATGGCATGAGAACATCGATTTCCTTGGCAAGGCGATCGTTGTTCAGAATGCGAATCCGAACGACCCGTCCTACATTGATTCAACGATTATCGATGGAGACGCCGCCGACAGCGTCGTGAAGTTCGTCAACGGAGAGGACTATCGTTCCGCCATCATCGGTATCACGATCACCAATGGTCTTCCCGTCGCCGACGAATACGGCGGTGGCGTTCGCTGCATCGACGCCAATCCGACCATTCGCCGATGCGTCTTCCGTGACAACGCGGCGCCGCGCGGCAGCGGCATCTACGTCTACAGTCTGGGACCGATCCTGATCGACGGGTGCCGATTCATTCATAACACGACGTCCGGAGAGGGGAATCCCGGGAGCGCCGCGTATTTCCGCGCCGGTTCGAGTCCCGTCCTCTTCAACTGCTCGTTTGAACAGCACACGGGTTACGCGATCTCCATCATTAACAACGTTCAGGCGTTCTTCGCATGCAGTGGCCTGGGCGCCTGCGGCCTGGTTCAGTCGTGCGAGTTTGTGGACAATGTCGTTCCCGAAACATCCGGATCGGCGATCTCACTCGTCGATGGCGCCGGCGTCACGATCTCTGATTGCCTGTTCCTGAACAACGTCGGCGCCTGCGCGTCGGGGTACAACATCAACGTGCTGAACTCGCGATTCGAGGGAAATCACGACGCGTCGAAGCTCCTTCTGTTGAATGGTGTGACGTCTCATCGTCTGGAGGGCGTGGACTTTGTCGACAATTACAATGTGGGCACTGTTGTGTCGAGATTCCTGGGTGTGGATGTCGATTTCAAGATGCTTGGCTGCAACTTCGTCGGCAATCAGGCGTCGGAACTCCTGCACGCCGATGGCCCCGGCGTCATTCGCGATTGTACCTTTCTGGACAACACGTGCAGTCTCGGCATCGTTGAAACGCGCTCTCCCGGTCCCTGGGAGATTGAGCATTGTCAGTTTGAAGGGAACGAATGCACGCAGTTCGGCGCCGTGGTCGAAAACTACGCCTTTTCAAATGGCGGGACGAATGTGCGCCACTCGACGTTCATTGCCAATAGGACCCGCGGGAGTCTCAACGGGTGCATTCGCAGCGCGGCTAATGTCGACAACTGCCTCATTGCGGGTAACACAGCGATAAACGGCTGGCCGACGGTGAATTGCCAGGCGCTGAATGGCTCGACGGTTGTGGGGAATGTCGTGACGGGGCCCATCAGCGGTGTGCTCACAGGCCAGGCGTCCAACAGCATTGTCCAGGATAACCGCACGCTTCCACCGTTCCTGAACCGACCGCAGATCGACTCGGACACGACGCGTTACTCGCTGGTCCCGGAGGGCGTCGATGGACCGGGGGTGGTTCATGTCGATCCGGGCTTTGTCGATCCCGGCGCCTGGGACGATATGGGCACGCCTGAGGATCTGACAGATGACGTGTTTGTCGTGGGATACTATCACCTGCGCGCCGACAGCCCGTGTATTGACATTGGCGATCCGTTGTTCACGCCCGACGCCGACGCCATGGATCTCGATGGCGACGATCGCGTCCAGGGCTGTCGTGTCGATCTCGGCGTCGATGAGTATACGCAGAATGGGGCGCCCGTCCTGGGCGACATGAACGGAGACGGCGCGGCCGATCTCGATGACCTGCCTGCGTTCATTGCGAAAACGCTCGATCCCTACGGTCTGGGTGTCTGCGCGGCGGATGTCAATCAGGATGGCGCCGTGAATGGAATCGATATCGCTGCGCTGATCTCGCTGATCCTCGGAAACTAGCCGACAGCCACATACCGAAGCAGGATCAAATCGGATCCCCATCCTTCTTCGATGCGAGAAGGGTGGGGATCCTGCGTCGTGCGCAAAGAGATTGAGCGCGAACGTTATCGCTGCGCCTTCAGACGGGGAGTGGACTGTAGTAACCTATCCCGTATGAATGACATCGAAGAGAAGACAGGCGGCGCGCAAGCGGTACGACGTTCTCGGCTGCCATGGATTGCCATCGCCCTGGCGATCATCCTGGGCGGATGGATGACCTTCGACGGTCTGCACGCGCTCGTGACCGGCGATTTTGTGACGGCCTCTTCCGGCGAGTATGCGGGTCAGTTAGGTCCATGGTCGAAACTGGTCGAGGCCGTGGGAATCCCACCGCGCAGCCTGGGAATGAAAGTCGTCCACGTCGCGCTGGGGTTCGCCTGGCTTGTGGCCGTCGGTTTGTTCGCGGCGCGTCGTCGCCTCGGGCGAGTCGCACTGGGGATGTGTGCGATCGCCGGACTATGGTATCTGCCGTTCGGAACGATCATCGGTGTAATCGTGCTGGGCCTGCTGCGGACGCGGGCGTTGCGATCAGATTCGCGTTAGTGATTGTCGACGGGCACCTTCCTGTGGAATGCGACGTCGGCGTGTCAGTACTCCCGCCGTCCCTCAATCGCGTCCTGCAGCACGGCCCGCGTGGCGTATTCGATCTGCGATCCGCTCGGCAGACCGCGCGCCAGCCGTGTCACGCTGACGCCTTCGATGTCCTGCAGCAGGCTCTTGATGTGCAGGGCCGTGCCTTCGCCTTCCATCGTCGGGTTGGTCGAGATGATGACTTCCCGCACGCCGCCCTGTTTCACGCGCTCGATCAGCGCCGCGATCGTCAGGTCGTCGGGTTCGACGCCGTCCAGCGGGGCGATGTGGCCCAGCAGCACGTGATAGACGCCGCGGATCAGTCCCGTCGCCTCCAGCAGCAGCAGGTCCTTCGGCTGTTCGACGACGAAGACCTGTGATGTGTCGCGCCTGGGGTCCGTGCAGATCAGACAGGGGTCTTTTTCCGTCAGGTTGTAGCAGATGCGACAATGACGAACCATCTCCTTCACGTCGCGGATCGCCGCCGCGAGGGAGAGGGCCGTCTTCTTGTCGGATTTGAGAATATGGAAGGCGAGTCGCTCTGCGCTGCGCGGTCCGATGCCCGGCAGCCTGGCGAACTCTTCCATGAGGCGTTCCAGCGAGGCGGGGATGGATTCCGACACGGCGTGATCAGCCTCCGAACATCTTGTCGAGACCCGGGATGTTCATGCCGCCTGTCAGGCCCTGCATTTCCTGCTTCATGGCTTCGGCGGCCTTCGTCTGTGCCGCAACGATGGCGGCCCGGATGAGATCCTCGATCATCTCGACGTCGCCGCCCTTGACCATCTCCGGATCGAGCTTGATCGCGGCGAGTTCCAGCTTGCCGTTGACTGTCGCCTTGACGGCGCCGGCGCCCGCGTCGGCCTCGAACTTGGAGGCGGCGACGCGCTCCTGCATCTCCTTCATGCGAGACTGCATTTCCTTCGCCTGCTTCATCATGCCCGCGATGTCGCCCAGCTTTCCGAACATTCGATCACTCCTTGGTTGCGGTTCGTCTGTTGTGTCGGGGTATGGTAGTGGTTTGTGGTGATTTTGGCATCGGGGGCGGCGCCGAGTTGACGTGTCGCCGAAAGGAACGACATTCCCGACGCATCATCACGCCGACCTTGGGGGGCGGCATGCCACTCAGCCGTACGCCACTTTGCGGTTGGCTTTGTCGCCGCACTGCTTGAGAGCAGTGGCACGGGCGGCTATTCGTCGGATTTCTTTTCGGGCGCATCCTCGCGGCGGACTTCGACGATCTGGCCGCCGAAGAGGTCCAGCGCCGCCTTGACGAGTGGCTCCTCCTGGGCCGCGCGGATGTCCTCCATTGTCGTCCGGGCGCCGGTTCGGGCGGGGGGAGGCGCCGGCGTCTCCGATCGGACGGGCGCCCGGCGCGACGCCGCGGGGGGGGCGGCCGACGACGGGGCGCCTGGCGGCGCGGGTCGGGGGGCGGGCGGTGGTGTCGCCGGCCGGCTTGAGCTAGCGGATGGGGCGGGTGCTAGCGACTTTTTTTTTACGCTGTCAGCCGGGGCGGACGCCGAAGGCGGCATGGCGCTGCGCGCGGCCGGTCGAGCCGGGGCGCCGCTTTCCAGCGCTTCCAGCAGCGAATCGATCGACGAGTACTTCGACGCCTCGGCGAGTCGCACAACGGCTGCGTCGATCAGGGCGCGACCGCTGCCGCTGGACTTCACGCTTCGGCGCAGTTCTTCGAGGACCGTGATGATGTGGACGAGGGCGCCGGGATCGAACCGCTTCGCCTGGTCGGCGACGCGTTCGCGCGTGCCGCCGGGCAGGTCGGCGAGTTCCGTGTCTTTGCCGCAGGTGCGGACGATCATCAGGTCGCGCACCTGGTTGATCATCAGGCTGCACCAGTGATCGGCCGTGGCGCCCTGGGCGAAAATGCGATCGACAACGCCGAGCGCCGCGGCCGGGTCGTTCGCCGCGAAGGCGTCGATCAGTTCGGCGTTGAGCTCGTCGTGCGCCGCGGGAAAGAGCTCGTCGACAAGCGCTTCCGTCGCCTTGCCGTCGGAGAGCGAGAGCACCTGGTCGAGCAGGCTCAGGGCGTCACGCATCGATCCGCGGGCGAGGCGCGACAGTCGTCGCACGGCCGCGTCGTCGATGTCGACCTTTTCGCTCTGGCAGATGCGGGCGAGCTGCTCGGCGATCTCTTCCGGCGGAATGCTCTTGAAGTCGAAGCGCTGGACGCGGCTGATGATCGTGGCCGGGACCTTGTGGATCTCCGTCGTGGCGAAGATGAACTTCACATGGCCCGGCGGCTCTTCCAGCGTCTTGAGCAGGGCGTTGAAGGCGCCCGTGCTGAGCATGTGGACTTCGTCGATGATGTAGATCTTGAATCGGCTGCGCGTCGGTCGGTAAATGGCGTTGTTCCGCAGCTCGCGGATGTTGTCAACGCCCGTGTTGCTGGCCGCGTCGATCTCGATCACGTCGACGTCGTCGCCGCGTGCGATGCCGACGCAGGCGTCACACTCGCCGCAGGGCTTAGTCGTCGGCTTGTCGCCGGCGAGACAGTTGAGGGCCTTGGCGAGAATGCGGGCCATGGACGTCTTGCCGACGCCGCGCGTGCCCGTGAAGAGATAGCCGTGATGGATCCGATCGTGTTCGATCGCGTTGCGGATCGTCGTCGTGATCGCGGCCTGACCGACGACCTCGTCGAACGTCTGGCTGCGGAACTTTCGGGCGAGAACCGTGTAGGACATCGTGACGCGCCTTTCCGTAGTTTGCGACGACGAAAAAGAGGAGATTCGGGCGGTTGGCGACGTCCGCCGAATCCGGCTCGGCTTGCCACGGCACACGGTCTGACACGAGTGGGCTGCTTGGTTTCCCACCTGACCCGTTGCCCATGACTGAGCGTTGCATGGGGCCGAACCGGATTCGAAGGACGCCCGCCGCGGGAAAAACCGCCCCTGGCGCCTCCTAATGCAAGACGGGCGATTATAGCGGCGGAAGGCGATGCGTGAAGGCGATGGCTTGCGGGGTGGCGCACCCCTCCGCTCAAGAATCACAGGGTGGCATGCTCCCCCTCTCAGGGGAGCATGTCCGGGAATTGTGTCGCCCTTTCAGGGCAAAACCCGAGGAAAAAACGCTAACCACGGTTTGCGCTCCGACCGCTGTGCGGTCTCCGCTCCACCCGTGGCTAAAAACTGACGCTCCTTCGGAGCTGTGCTGGCCTTGGAAACACTGGCGTTTACGACGGTTCTGCAAATCGGAAATTCTCACTCGAATTCCCGGACAGCGTCCCCCTCTCAGGGGAGCATGTTTCGGCGGGTATCGCCCTCGGGGCGCTTCTTCGGATGTTTTCGTCATCGCGACTTCCCATGCTTGCCTTCGAGGGCAAGCATGGCGCCCCGGGCATTGCCGCGACGCTCGATTCGCTTACGGTGGGCGGACGATGCGAATGCGGACGATGCGATTGGCGGACGGATACGAGATTCACCTGCGCTGGTGGGAATCGGCGGGCGATGCGCCGAAGCGGGGCGTCGTTCTGTACTTTCACGGCATCCAGTCTCATGGCGGCTGGTACGAGGCGTCGGGGGCGGCGCTGGCGGCGGCGGGGTTCGACGTCTGCATGCCGGACCGACGGGGCAGTGGCGCCAACGCCGAGCCTCGGGGGCACGCCGAGTCCTTCGAGCAGGTGGCGTCGGACGCCGAGGCGCTCCTCGATTTCGCCTGTCACGAATCGGGGCGCCCGAGCGCGCACGTCGTCGGCGTGAGCTGGGGTGGCAAGCAGACCGCGTGGCTGGCGCAGGTGAAGCCGGCGCAGGTTGCGTCGATCACGTTGGCCTGTCCGGGCCTGTTTCCGAAAATCGATCTGACGACGACGGAGAAATTCCGCGTCGCCATGGCGATGGTCAACGATCGCAACAGGTTGTTCGACATACCCCTGAACAGCGCCAGCTATTTCACGGACAACCCCGAGCGGATTCGTTATGTCGACGAGGACCCGATCAAGCTGACACGTGTGTCGGCAAGCTTCCTGCTGGCGTCACGCCAGATGGACAAACGCCTTCGCAAGTTCGCGCAGAGCCCATATCGCGGTCCCGTGCACCTGATCCTGGCGGGCAATGAACGCGTGATTGACAACGCGGCGACGCGCGCCTGGTTTGAATCGCTGCCGTCATCCCTGAAGCGCTTGAGCGAATTCCCGGAGGCGTCGCACACGATCGAGTTCGAGCGGGATCCGTCGGCGTTCCTTGATGCGATGACGACGTTCCTGATCCAAGTCGACTGACAATCGCTCGCATGCTCCCCCTTCAAGGGGAGCATGTGGATGCGGGAATTGACCTGGGAATACCCCGACGCATGTTAGCATCCTCGCGACTTCTCATGCCCGCCTGTTAGGGCGAGAGTGTCCGGGAATTGTTGCGACCTTTCAGGGCCAAATTCGATGATCGATCGCAAATCTATGGCTGCACGTCGACCGCTTCGCGGTCTTCGTTTGCCCTGCGCTGTCTTGTTTCGCTCCTTCAGAGCGTTTGTTCTTCCTGCGAACACGGGGGTTTCTTCGCGGATCGTCTGGGCATCGTCAACTCCCGAATGACCGGAGAGTCTCGCCTGCCGGGGTGGGCGTGGCGCCCGTCGGAGGTCGTGCGATGGCGCGACTTTCACATGCCGACGTTGGGCGACGGCATGCGGCTCGCCTGCGAATGGCGCACGGCGCGTCTTCGAATGCTGAACGCCGACAGTGTGAGCCACAGCGGCAGCGCAGTTCCCGGTTCGGGAATCGGGTTGATGGAAATGTGAATATCGCCCACGACGTCTGCGGCGCCGACTCCGGGATGGTTCGGGTCAAGTGACGTATTCAGGCTGTATCGGATTTCGAAGGGGGTACCCGCGGGAATTATCGTGTCGATCGAGAGCGAAAGCGCTCCACTCGACGGGAGTTGGTAGGCCTCGCCACCGAAGTCCTGATCATCCGTGATGACGTCTGACGTCTGCTCGTCGTAGATAGTGGCGTAGCAGCCGATGCCCGCGAGAAGTCCCGGCGAGTGTGAATAGCTCAGTTCGCCGACCAGGGTTACACGCACATCCTCTGACGCCAGGAGCCGAATACGTGACGACGAAAGTCCCTGCGCAAACGGCGGGCGAATTGTGTGGTTGAGCGTCGTCGAGAAGTCGCCTGTCGCATCGGCGGGCGACCAGGCAAAATCGTAACTCGCCTCGATGTCCGTCTGGAAAACCTGGATTCGCGTGGACGCGATGAGCGGGTTTGAGACATCTGAAATTGTCTGGAACAGATGGACTGGATTGTCCGTTCCCGAGTGCAGATCCCATGACGTCACGTTCAGGTCGGCAAATGCAGGTATGCACGTCAGCAAGACGACGAGCGGACCGCAGCCCAATGTGTGAGACTTCATATGATTCCTCTCCGGCCCCGCAGGGTTTGCTTTGCGAACCACTCGCCGGCGGTCGAGTGATTCGAACGATTGTGCGACTTCTCATGCCGACGTTGGGTGTCGGCATGCCACTCGCGAGCGCAGGTCAACGCCGTCGCGACTTCTCATGCTTGCCTTGAAGGGCAAGCATGCCACCCGTCCACCCGTCGGAGGTCGTGCGATGGCGCGACTTCTCATGCCGACGTTGGGCGTCGGCATGCTACCCGCGAGCGCAGGTCAACGCCGTCGCGACTTATCATGCTTGCCTTGAAGGGCAAGCATGCCACCCGTCGGAGGTCGTGCGATGGCGCGACTTCTCATGCCGACGTTGGGCGTCGGCATGCCACCCGCGAGCGCAGGTCAACGCCGTCGCGACTTCTCATGCTTGCCTTGAAGGGCAAGCATGCCACCCGGATTATACCGTTGGCATGGTGGCCGCGTTACACGATCGGCTTCAGCGCCATGATCGCGTCCATGATTTTCTCTGACGCCGCCTTGTAGGCCTCGCGATCCTTCTCGCGGCCCTTGAACTCTGACAGATCGACGGGCTCCCCGTATCGGACCACGGCCTTGTGCCGCGTCAGAAAGGGCTTCACTGTCGAGTCGTAGTACGTGATGCCGTCGATGTAGGCCGGAACGACGGGGGCGCCGCTGCGCAGCGCCAGCATGCCGACACCGTCGCGGACCCTGATCGCCTCATCCGGCGCCCGCACGCCGCCCTGCGGGAAGAGACCGAGCAGCTTGCCATCCTGCAGGTGCCGCAGCGCCGCCTTGACGGAGCTCGTGTCCTGACCGCTGCGCGTGACGGGGATGCACTCGATCGCACGGACAAGCGAGCTGAAGAAGGGGATCTTCGCGAACTCGATGGCGATCATGAAACCCGGGATGCGATTCGGCGATGTGCTCGTGAGCACAAAGGGATCGAGCGTCGAGTTGTGATTGGCGACGACGATGGCGCCGCCTTCGCGCGGAATCGTGCAGATCCCCTCGCGTCGCGCCCGGGGCAGCAGCCGGCAGACGAAGTCATTGAGATTCTTCCAGAAGCTCAACACGACGCCGAAGGGACCGCGGCGCAGGCGGATGTAGGTCGTGATGACGCCTGTGGCAAAAAGGACGACGGAGACGGCGAGCATGATCTTCGGCACGTGCCGATCGATGTTCGGCCAGTTTGGAATGCCCAGGGCGCCAGTCGTCAGCAGGAGGGCGGCCATTGTGACGAGATCGTGCACACCGAACGCGCGGCCGCGCATGTGGTTGGGCGTGATCTTCTGAATCAGCGCGTTGACGCTCACCTGAATCGCGGAGCCGAACATCCCGATGAGGGCGAGCGCGATATAGACGATCCATTCGGGCCATCCCGCCCACACGGCCAGTGTGAAGACGAGTCCTGACAACCCCGACAGCTTCAGGCACCAGCACGCCGCAATGTCGCTCTTCAGTGCGTCGCCGAAAGCCGTCAGGATGAGCGAACCGACAATCATGCCGATGCCGATCAGTCCGAGGTAGGTCGCGATATCGGAGTAACCGCCGTGGTACACGTCTTTAACGACGGCCGGGATGATGCTCTTGACGATGGACGCCGCCATCCAGAAGACGGCGGCGATCAGGATGAGTTCGATAACTTTGCGATGATTGAGTACGTAGCGGAAGCCCTGGCGAATGGCCGCGATTCCGTCGTGCGATTCTGTCGACGCGCGCCGTTTCGGCGGGCGAATCAGGAAAATGCAGATGGCGCTGGCGACGAATGTGAGGGCGTCCAGGCGAAAGACAAGGGCCATCGACGCGCGGCCGGTGGCAACGTAGTCGACGAGCCATCCGCTGATCTTGGCGGACGCAATCGTCGCGATCATTCCCAGGCCCGCCGTCAGCGCGTTGGCTCGGATGATCTGGTTTTCGCGGACGAGCGTCGGCAGGAGCGATAGTCTCGCCGGCGAGAAGATCGCCGCGAAGATTCCCACGAGGATGAGCGGCGCAATCGCCATCCACATGTTCAGCGGCGTGTCGACCGTGGCGTTCGGATCCATCCAGCGCTGCATGCGCATCAGCAGCCAGAACATCTCGGTCATGATGGCGGCGCGGATCAGATCGACGGCAAACATGATCCATTTGCGGGGCAGACGATCCGAGATCCAGCCGGCGATCGGTCCGAGCAGGAAGAAGGGCGCCATGAAGGCGAAGCCCATGATGGCCTGGAGACGCGTCGAGTTGCTGACGCCCTCGTCCATCGCATGCTGCATCTTCAGCAGGCCGAGTTCCGACAGATGATCCCCCAGCGCCGAAATGCCGTAGGCCATCCACAGGAGGATGAAGTTGCGATTGCGCAGTATGTGCGATGGCTTCGACGGATCGTCCACGCTGGCGCTCGGGCGGTCTGCGTTCATTCGTCCTGCTCGCTGTCCGGGGTCAGTGCGCGTGTTCGTGGTGCTGGCAGTGCGGACAGGTGAACTGGCCACGTTCGGCGGCGTCCGTCGTCTTCTTCGGCAGCGACGACGCGGGATACGTATAGTGACAACAACCGCATTCGAGGGCCTGTTCCTGCCTGAGCGTCTTGCGGGCCCACTTGGAAACTTCCTCCGGCAGGACGCCGCGACCGCGACAGAGGGGGCAGGTTTCGTAAAAGCTGCGCAGGATCACGTCGCGAATGAACGCTGACTTGTCCGGCACCTGGTTCAGTACGTCCGCGAGGTGTTTGTCCACGCGAAACGAGACGATGACGCCTTTTTCCTGTGCCATGCCGATGGGTCCACACTGAGGCCGCCGAGGGGAGTTTCCGCCGTCGGCAATTCGTTTTTGCAGTCCGTCGCCGCTGGCGACGGCGTGCGAGAATAACCGACGCCGCCGCGACGGGCAAAACGGTTCATCCCGCGCCGGACGACCTCCGGCGCATCTCGAACTGATCGCGCATTGCCGGCGATTCCTTTTCCCTTCATGTTTTGCGTATTGTTCGTTAAATTGCGATCATTGGATGTTGTGAGTCGTCGGGCGGATTGCGCAAGGATGCGGAAGAGGTGGGCGTGATGGACATCGATGAGACGTCGTTTCCGCGGGACGCCGGGGGCGCCGCCGACGCCGCGCGTGTGCAGCGTCGCAAGGCGGCCTTTCGACGGCGCGCGATCAGCGGGTTCGTGGGGCTCGCCATTGTGCTGGCGCTCTTTTTCTGGCAGCGAAGCGTCAGCGCGATCAATCGCTGCAACGCGTCGCTCGAGGCCTACGGAAAGGCCGCGGTCGCCAGGGGGCTCGATGCGGGACCGACGGAACTGATTGCCGCAAACTGGCTGTTGATCGATAAGGACGCGCCTTACGCGCCGTCTCATTACCATGTCCTCGCGACTCACTGGACGAGGCGCCCCGAGGCGGGCGAGGCGATTCCGCTGGCGTGCTGCAAATCGTCGCATGGTTCTCTGTCGGGGGCCGGAAGAAATGTCCTGTATCGCACGGCGCAGGGGCTCGTCACACGCTGGGTGGAGGAGTCGACGGCCGCGTCGCTCGTCCCGGCCGACGCGCGTTCCTCGGATTGATCACTCGCGAGGATCCACTTTGCAGACCAGGGAGACGCCATGAAGTTCCTGCGCAATTCAGTGTCCCTGATCGCCATCGCGTTCTCCGTTCTGTTTGCCGCCGGTCAGTTTCGCACCGTCGATCTGCGCGTCGGTTCCCTCGATCTCCTGCTCGATCGCGGAATGATCCGCATGTCGATTTCGCGGTCATCGCCCTCCGAGTCGTCGTCGGGGCTCTGGTTCGAACTCGCCAGCGGTAATGTTGTCTGCTCGCCAGGCGTGAATGACGCGGGAGATGTACTGACAGTTGACGCGCCGCACTGGCTCACGGTCTTCTCATCCCTCGTGCTGACATTGCTCGTCGGCAGGCTGAAGCGCTGCAGGGCGCCGCGCCAATGCCCCGGCTGCGGGGCCACGCTGGATGAACGCTCGTCCAACTTCTGTCCGAGATGCGGGTTCAGCGTCGCCGCCGGATCGGCGCACGCGGACGTCGACTGAATCTCGGTCATCCGCACGGAACGCGAAGATTCGACGCCGCTGCGGTCCATCCGCCTATGGCGCCCATGACACGCCAAAACAGCGATCCATGTAGAGCGAGAAGTGAATCATCAGCGCGTTGTACCGCGGATATTGGATGTAGTACCAGGCCGTGCTCTGTCCGCGATGGCGCCATGCAAGTTCGCGTCGCAGCACACTGCGATCCGTCGTCAGCGTCGCGAATTCCCAGGTCTGTCGATCATTCATCCAGCGCTGGATTTCCGAAATCGGGCTGTATTTCTCGAACCGAGTGATCGCCTGAGTGACGAAATTCGCGCCTTCGTCCTGCCACTTCGCGAGCGTCGCGCGCTCCTCCTGCGTCACTTCCGGGCCCCATTGGTATTTGCGTTCGATTCGGGCGAGAAATTCCCGCTGAACTTCCGGATTCACGGTTGGCGAATAGGCGCCATCCGCGATGAAGAAGCAGACCTCATCCCAGGCGTCGATCTCGAATCCGTAGCGGGCCTGTTCGATCAGGTCGTCGAGGAAAACGTCATTGTATGTCTTCGAATACCATTCGCCGTCAAACTTCATTGGGACCTCCGGCCAGGAGTCTTGCGCCGCATCGAGCGCGGCAGCGTCTAACGTACTGAGCCGGATTCGGGACGTCAACGACAACAGGCGTTCGCCGCGTATTCGACGTCAATTCGTGGTGAAGCGAGCGCGGGTGAATACGGCGACAGGGCCCTCAGCGCCCTTCGATCCAGCCGCCGCCCAGGACTTCGTCGCCATCGTAGAAGACCGCCGCCTGGCCCGGTGTGACGGCCGCCTGCGGCGCGTCAAAAGTGACGCGCGCCCGATTGTCGGTGAGCGGCGTGATCGTCGCCGGCGCCGCGTCGTGATGGTAGCGGATCTTCGCGTCCGCCCGGATGGGTTCCGTGGGCGTCGGGCACAGCCAGCTCACTTCACTGACGAGCAGTGACGTCGACAGTACGGACTCCCGCGGACCGACGGTCACGGTATTTGTCGCCGTATCGATGTCCGACACGTACACGGGCTCCCCGACGGCGACACCGAGACCCCGGCGTTGGCCGATCGTGTAGTGCGCCGTGCCCGCGTGTTCGCCGAGCGTGCGACCGTCGACGTGGCGGATGTCGCCCGGCGTGAAGCCCTGCTCCGTTCTGGATCGCACCAGCCGCGCGTAGTCGCCGTCGGGCACGAAGCAGATGTCCTGCGACTCCGGCTTGTCGTGCAGGGCGAGGCCGAATCGGCGGGCGTGCTCGCGGACTTCGTCCTTGGTCATGCCGCCCAGGGGGAAGAGCGTCCGCGCGAGTGTTTCCTTTTCGATGCCGAAAAGCACGTAGGACTGATCCTTGGCCGCATAGACGCCGCGCCGCAGTCGCGAGCGATCGGCGTCGTGCGAGACGCGGGCGTAGTGCCCCGTTGCGATCATGTCGGCGCCGACGACATCGGCGTACTCAAGCAGGCGACCGAATTTGAGCCACTGATTGCAGCGGACGCACGGGTTGGGTGTGCGGCCGACGGCGTATTCGCTGACGAAGTAGTCGACAAGCTTGCCGAAGTCGCGTTCGAAATTCAGCGCGTAAAAGGGGATGTTCAGCTGGCCGGCGACGCGACGCGCGTCGGAGGCGTCCGCGGCGGAGCAGCAGCCCTTGCTCGCCTTCCCGCCGGATTCCTCTTTCGCAATGGGCAGTGAAATGGTCCGCGGCGCGTCGGCGCGACAGGCGTCGCCGGCGTCGGGGGCGATGTGATTCTCCGAGCCGAGGCGCATAAACACGCCGACGACCTCACAGCCCTGCTCGCGAAGCAGGCAGGCGGCCACGCTCGAGTCGACACCACCGCTCATGGCGACGAGCACCTTGTTGTTCCCGTTCGGGGAGGTCATCCGGCGGATTGTAGTGGAACGACGCCCGACGCGTGAGCCGGGATGGTCGATAACGTGGCGGCGCGCGGACGCGGGCCGACGAAGGCGCCTGTGTATGAATCTCTGTCGTTGGAAGGGCCCTTCGGAGCCGCCGCGCCCCGCAAGGCGGCGGCGGCCGGGGCGTCGCCACACCGAGTCGGCGTGGCGCGATCAGACGCGGGGCGTCATGCGGCTCAGGCGTGGCCCGCCGGCATGACGCCGTAGATGCACTGCGGTCCCTCACTGATCCACTCGATCGCCGCTGCGGCGACTGTCGGATCGAACTGACGGCCCGCGCCCTTTTCCAATTCAGAAATGATCTGGACCATCGACAGTTCGCGTCGATAGTGGCGCGGCCACGCCATGGCGTCGATGCAGTCGGCCACCTGGATGACGCGCGCGCCAAACGGTATTTCGTCGCTGTGAATACCCTCGGGGTAGCCCGAACCGTCGTACCATTCGTGATGGTGCATGATCATCGGCAGAATCGGTTCGAGGAAGGCGATCGGCCGCAGGATGGCGACACCCCGCGCGGGATGCGTCTTCATCAGGTCGAATTCTTCCTTCGTGAGCCGATCGGGCTTCTTGAGGACGGCGTCGGGAATCGCGATCTTGCCGACGTCGTGCAGGATCGCGCCGACGCGAATATCCCGCGTCGGCGCGCCTGCCAGACCGAGGCGCTGAGCCAACTTTCGGGCGTACACTTCCACCCGCGTTGAGTGCTCAGCCGTGTATGGGTCCTTGGCTTGGAGGGCGGCGAGCAGACCGAGAATCGTATTGGCCCGCCCGCTGCGTGTGTGCGCCGGGAAGTTGGCGAGACCCGGCGATCCGACGTGGGTGGGGAGACTCAGTTCCGAAGCAAGCCCGAGGCGCAGGTCTCCCAGCACGGCGTCGCTGATGATGCCTCGATCGCGCCGTTCTTCACGCAGGGCGCCCAGATCAACGGGGTCGACCGGGGCGCGTTGTTGAAGTCGTTGGGCATGGTTCATCTTGCTTCTCCCTCACCGATCCGGCGCCGACAGCCGCGTTGAGCGTTCCGTCGGCGCCCACACTGGGATCGGTACGAAGTTGCGATTTCTTGACACACGCGGCGGTCGCTTTTTGCAACGGGTCTGACGCGTGGTCGAAACAACGCGGACCCGCCATCCGGGCGGCGTGTTGTCGCGGCTCAACGCCGCCGCGATGCCCGTGGCGTGGCGTCGATTTTCGCGGGCAATGGGGAAACAGGGGGACCGGGAATTGCGTCGCCGGACCGCGTCCGGAACAATGGCGTTGCAAAAATGAAACACGAAACACGACTCGTTCTTGGACTCAACAGCGGCACCAGCGTCGACGGTGTCGACGCCGTGGCGTGCCGGGTGCGCGGCCGCGGCGCCGCGATGCGCGTGGAATACATGGGGCATGTCTCCCGGGCGTACCCGGCGGCCCTGCGACAACGGCTGATGTCCGTAATGGCGCCGGCCGCCACGACGACGGAGGAACTCTGCCGCCTGAACACGGCCGTCGGCGAGGCGTTCGCGGCCACGGCGGCGCTGGCGATTCGGCGACTGGACCTGAAGCGGGTCGATCTGATCGGCTCGCACGGGCAGACCATCTGTCATCTGCCGCCTTCACGCGGCCGACAGGGGAATCGCGGCGCCGAGACCGGCACGATGCAGATCGGCGACGCCGCCATCATCGCCGAGCGGATCGGCGTTTCCGTCGTATCGGGCTTTCGCCAGGCGGACATGGCCGCCGGCGGGCAGGGGGCGCCGCTCGTGCCCTGGACGGATTACACGCTGTTTCGGGACGCCAGGCGGACGCGTGTGATTCAGAACATCGGCGGGATCGCGAACATGACGTGGCTGCCCGCGGGCGGGGCGGCCGACGATGTCATCGCCTTCGACTGCGGTCCCGGCAACATGCTGATCGACGCGCTGGTGACGCACTTCACGAAGGGGCGGGAGTCGTTTGATCGAAGTGGCCGCCGCGCCGCAAGAGGCCGCGTTCGAGACGACGTGTTACGAGCCATGTCGGCGCATCCGTTCCTGAAGCGCAAATGGCCCAGAAGCTGCGGCCGCGAGGAATTCGGCGTCGCCTTCGCCCAGGGGCTGTTGAAGCGATTCGCGCCGAAGCGGATCCCCGCGAACGACTGGATCGCCACGGCGACGCGCTTCACGGCCGTCTGCATTGCGACGGCCTACGCGGATGTGATGAAGGCGTCGGCCCGACGCGGTGTCGGCGATCGGCTGGCTGAGGTCATCCTCTGCGGCGGCGGCCATCGAAACGCGACCCTCGTACGCATGCTCGGCGAGCAACTGGCGGCGATGGAACTCGCGGCGGGCGCGCGGATCACGTCGACGGACGACTACGGAATTCCCGCCCAGGCGAAAGAGGGGCTGTCATTCGCGATGCTCGCCGTCGCCCGGACGGACGGCGCGCCGGCGAATCTGCCGCAGGTGACGGGGGCGCGTCAGGGCGTTCTGCTTGGAAACGTGTGCGCGAGTGGCGATCGATGAATGATGAACCCGACTCGAGCGATCAGGCGCCGACGAGCGAGACATGGCCGTCGATGTCGGTCGGCAGGCGACTCGCGTGCCGTCGTTGCGACTACGACCTGCGCGGACTGAACACGACGGGGCGCTGTCCGGAGTGCGGGCTGGCGATACGTCTTTCCGTCTCGGGCATTTCGCCGGCCGATCTGTCGCCGGCGTGGCTGGTGGATCTGGCGGCGGGCGCGCGAATCTGCCGCTGGGCGGCGATTCTCCTGCTGTGCGTGGCGTTGACAGCGTTGACCGTCGTCCTGTACGCGATGGAGGTCATTCCATTCTATCTGCGCGAGGAGCTGATGGCGGTGTCGATAGCGGCGCCCGTTGTGGTAGCGCTCGTGGGCGTCAGGCGGTTCACAACGCCGCCCGATGATTCAGTCCTTCCGAAGAACGCGCTGTTGGCGGGCCGGATCGCACGGTGGCTGGCCGCCGTCGTGATCGTCGGGACGATCGCCGCGCTCACGATCGAGGCGCTTTGGTCTTCGTCGTCCAACCTGACGTTGTTCGTGCTGGCGAGCGTGTCGCCCATGGGCGTTGCGGGACTCATCGGCGGCGTGGCGTTTTGCCTCTACTGTCGCGATGTTGCGGAATTGTTGAGAAACGATGCGATTGTCCGCTCCACATGTGTATACGCGGTCATGTTGTTTCTCGGCGTCGCGGCAACGCTCCTGGCGATCGCGGCTGCGGGCGGCGCGGGGGAGGGACCAGCGTTGTTTGGATTGGCAATCGGCCCACCGAGCTGGGTGCTGGGCGGCGCGTTGACGCTGACGACGCCGACACGCTTCGCGAAAGACCTGGCCGATCTGATCGAACTCTCGAAGACGACAACCCCACCCGATTCGGACTCCGCCTCGGACAGCGCCTGACGCAGTTCGTCTGACTGACAAACGCCGATTTCGCCATCGCGCCATCAAATCGCGTGAGTCTCTCGCGCGTTTGCCGCCATAGGTAAGTGTGACGATTCAATGTCGCGCGTCTCGGGCTGATCGAGGTCGCCATGTGGGAGTCGTATGCGCATGGGTATCGACATCCAGCAACGCACGGACGACGACGCATCGGTCAACTTCCGCTCAGAATGGCGCCGCGTCGTCATGTCCGCTATTTCGATGTCGTGTATCGACTGCGGCTACGATCTGCGCGGGACGGATCTTCGCTTCGATTGCCCCGAGTGCGGTCTGCCCATCGAAATCTCCGACGCCCGCAACATGCTCGCGCTGCTCGATCCGAAGTGGCTGGCGTCGATCAGCGCCGGCGCCGTTGTGCAGAAATGGCTGGCGCGGCTGACGACGCTCGTTGTCATCGGGTTCGGCGGAACCTGGATTGCCGGGGCCGGCGTCAATTCAACGGGCGTGATTGTCACCATCGGCGTGTTGTGCGTCGTCGCCATGATCGGCGCCTGGTTCGCCGCGTCGCCGCCGCGACTGCGGGTCTTTCCGACGTCGATCCTCGCGTCGGCCCGCGCGGCCCAGTGCTGCGCCGTTGTCGTCGCTGTCGGAAGCGCGCTGACGACAATCTTCTACCTCGCATTCGGCCGATCGACACTCGTCTGGGAAACCCTGTTTGTCCTCTCGCCGGTCGGCCTCGCCGGCGCGATCGGCGCCGGTTGCTACGTGAATTACCTCTGCCATACGGCCCATCAGTTCCGGGATGACGTCACACGGGCAAAGGGCAGCGCCTACGCCGGCGGTTTTTTTACGGGATGTGCGTTCGTCGTCCTGGGGGGTGTGATCGCGGCCATCGTAGGCGTTTCCTCTGTGTACTGGGTCCTGCCCGGACTGGCCGCGCAACTTATTGGTGGGGCGCTGCTGCTGCGTCTGTCGCGGAATCTGGTCGAGCGCCTTGAATTACTCCGTAACGAATCGCATAGAATCTGGCAGGACCATTACAATAGCGCCGCGTCCAGACGACATCGGCGTCCGGGCGCGTATGATCGACTGACGCGCCGTTGAGCGACTCCGAGGGCCGGATCCTGCCTGAAGAACACAACGCGATTGAGCCGGTCAATGTCCAGGCGGCGATTCGAGCGCTCGTGGAATACAGCGACGCCGCGCCTTGCGCGCGATGCGGCTACGACTTGCGTGGCAGGTCGTCGATCGAGTCCTGCCCGGAATGCAACGCGCCGGTGTTCGCCACTTCACATCCCGAGGCCTATGCGCTGCATGATCTCGCGTGGATCTCGGAGTTGGCCGACGCGTCTCGCCCGAGTACCGCGCTGAACTGGCAGTTACTGGTGATCGTCGTGTCTGTGATCGGCGTCATCGGGCTCGCGTCGGGCTTTGACCCCGGCGTGATGAGCGCGACCGCGACGCTTGGGTTTGTCGCCATTCCGCTGTTCATTCTCCTGCGTGGCGTCTGGCTGATGACGAGACCGACGCCGATTCGCGTCCTGTCACCCCTGGAGGAGATGTGCCGTCTTCTGGTGCGCCTGCTGACGATCATCATATTCCCGGTCTGTGCGGTATCATTGGCGATTGAACCGCAGGCCGCGTGGGCGCCATCACGATTCCTGTGGTTCTTCATTGTCTCGCCGCTAGGGCTCCTCGGGACCGTCGCGGGTGTCGCATTTTCCATCTTTGTCCGACGAATTGCCGACATGATGGGCGCGAAGCAGGTGATCAAAGAGGCGAAGATCAATGCAGTTGTCTTGTCGCTTGGGTTCCTGTGTTTCTGGAGTGGATTCGTCACGCCGCCAGGCTGGGGCTGGATCGCCGCCGTTGGCGTGCTGTATCAGGTGAGCGCCGGTGTCCTGATCCTCATTCAGCCGATGACGATCGCGAGACATTTGGCGGCGTATCGGCGGGCGGCTGAACAGGTCAGGCGGGACTAGCCGACTGGGAGGAGCGACCGAGAGCGTGCGAGATCGTGGCGTCCATTCCCGAGTCGGCGCCGATCGTACGATCGACGTCACGCCGTCGGCGAGCGCGGATTCCGTACTCTGCGCCCGATGCGGCTACGACCTGCGCAGTCTGGACTTCGCCGGTCGATGCCCGGAGTGCGGCCTGCCGATCCAGATGACGCACGCCGCCCGGATGCTGACGCTGCTGTCGCCACGATGGCTGGGCGGCATGGCGATGGGCGTTCGCCTGTGCAGGGGAGCGATGACGTTCATGTTTGTCGTCGTTTCGATTGCGATGCTGTTGGGGGCCTTCGCTTCAGTGACCCAAGTCGTCGTCCTCGCCAATGTTGGGGTTGTCCTGTCGATCGTCGTGTCTCTCGCGGGAATCTGGCTGATGACGCGGGCGCCGGACCTTCGCGTTCTGCCCGTGAGGATGGAGCGGGCCCGGCTTGTTGCGCATTGGATGTCCGGCGTGGTTGCGATCGGTTGTTTTGGCGCGATTCTGTCCATGGGCCTCGCTCCACGTGAGACGTGGACACACGTCGTCCTGGTTCTGCTGACACCTTTCGGTCTGTGCGGTGTCGTTGGCGGGATCGCCTTCGGTCTCTACTGTCGTCAGATCGGAGAACTGGTGGCGGACCCGTTCGTGGCGGGCCGGGGGGGCTTTTATCTGCTCGTCTTTTCCGTGGGTGGCGCATTCGCGCTGCCATTGGAATTCGCGTCGCTCTTTCCCGGCTGGACCGGCGCCGCCAGTGGCGTCTACACGTTGGGCGCCTGCTCTGTTCCAATCGCGCTCATCGGTCTCCTGGGCGGCGGCGCCTTGATTCTCTCGCTGCCGATATACTTGGACAAAACGCTGCCCGGCGTCCGCGCCGAAGCGGAGCGCATCTGGCGCGAGGCTGGCGGCGGCGTCGATGGCGATCCGCAAACGGAAGGAACCGAATGAGTCGAGCGTCCAGCGCGATGAATGATCGCGGCCATCTGCTGACGGAACAGCGCAACACGAATTCGCACGCGCTGGACACAATGAGCGTCGCGAAGGCCTTCGATGTCATGAACGCCGAGGACCAGAGTGTCCCGCTGGCCGTCGCGAAGGCGAAGCCCGCGATCGTCCAGGCGATCAAGCTCGTGACGGCCGCGTGGAAGAAGGGCGGCCGGCTCATCTACGTCGGCGCCGGAACCAGCGGTCGGCTCGGCGTGCTGGACGCGTCCGAATGCCCGCCGACGTTTCGCAGCGATCCCAAAATGGTCAAAGGAGTCATCGCCGGCGGAAAAAAAGCGCTCTGGCGAAGTGTCGAGGGCGCCGAGGACGAACCCGCGGCCGCCAAAGCCGCGCTCCGCGAGCTGAAGCTGACTGCGAAGGATGTCGTCATGGGCATCGCCTCCGGCGGAACGACGCCCTACGTCCACGCCGCCCTGGAGGAGGCCCGACGCCGCAGGGCCGGCTCGATCTTCTTCGCCTGCGTGCCAAAGTCGCAGGTCACGGCGGTCTGCGACGTGGATATCCGCGTGCTGACGGGGCCTGAGGTCCTGACCGGCTCGACGCGGCTGAAGGCCGGCACGGCCACCAAGCTCACACTGAACATGATCACGACGCTCAGCATGGTCGGCATCGGCAAAACCCACGGCAACCTGATGGTCGACCTGAACACGTACGCGTGCCGCAAGCTCGTCGATCGGGCGACACGCGTCGTGCGGATCGTGACAGGCCTCGATCGCGCCGCCGCCGCCGCGCTGCTGAAAGCCGCCCGGGGCCGGGCCAAGACAGCGATCGTCATGCACGCGCGACGCCTGGATCGCATCGCCGCCGAGCGCCTGCTGGCACAACACGACGGCCGCGTCGGCGACGCCATGGGCGCGTAGGTTGGGCCACGCCCACAAGTGTTCGAGCCAGTCCAGTCATTCCGTCGCCCCTCCGGAGCGAGTGTTACTCGGCGAACTTTGAGGATTGATGACGCGTCTTCACGACTTTCGTTTGGGGTGAATTTCTGGACCGCCTCGCCAGTGTTCACGCGCGGCGCCCGATCGAACCCGGGGGGGTGGTCCGGCTGATGTGACAGGTTCGGCGCCCGTCGTGTGGCGACGGGTTCGCCGTATTTGCGTCAATTCTCCCATCGAACGCCAATTTGCCGCACGCCAGAGGCCTTGCGTCGGATCGCGGCGTTTCGACAATTGCCGACATGGGTGAAATGCCGCCAACAAGCTGTGATTTGTCGATCCGCGTTCGCTATCCCGAAAGCGACCCGATGGGCTATCTGCACCACTCGAAGTTCTTCGAGTATTTTGAGATGGGGCGTATCGAGTTGCTTCGACACGCCGGATTCAGCTATCGTGATCTTGAGGACGAGGGCTGCTTTTTCGCCGTCGTCAGGATCGAGTGCCGTTTTCGATCGCCGGGCCGCTTCGACGACGAACTCGTTCTCACGACGAAAATGGATCGAATGACACGCGCGCGTATTGATCATTCGTACGTTCTGCGCCGCGGCGACGTTGTACTCTGCGACGCGAATTCCACAATCGCCTGCGTCGATCGCAAAGGCAAGCTTCAGCCGATCCCCGACAAGATCTTCGTCGAGATCGGCTGACGTCAGAGAGATGTCGAGGGCGGGGGCGTTGCGATTCCCCGCTCGGCCGCGCGGGCGTCAGGCTCGGCGGTTGGGAACGATGTCGCGATGAATCGCTTCGAAACGTCGGGGGCTAGGCCGCTTCGTTGATCTGGGTTGTACTGTTCGTCATCCTGGGCGCCATGACGCTGGTTGCCACGCTCTACGGGCTCATCGCCGCGTGGCGTGATCGCCGCTCGCTTGTCGCGATGCACTTGGTCGCGCTCGTCCTGGTGATTGTCGCCTGGGGCATGGGGCACGTAGATTTCGTCGGCCGCATGTCCCTCGCCGCCGCGATGGTGCTGGAGGCCATCGCCTGGCTCGGCATTCGTCATGAAGCCCCGGCGCAGAGCGTCGTGCCGATGCGGCGCAGGGGCGGCGCCATCCCGACGTACTCGGCCGAACCCATCTACGAAGCGGATGTTCCCGCGACGGCCGAGCCGATCTACGACGACAGCCATCCCGATCCCGCGACAATCCAGCCGATGGCGCCGCTGGACGAACCGGAACCGGACGAAACGACGGCCATGGCGGCGCCGTTTGATCCGGCGCCGGATGCGCCGGACGATGCGCCGCCGGCGCCACCCGCCGATCCGGCGCCGACGATCATCCCGCCGTCGCCGGCGCCGAGTCTGCAACAGCGCACGAACGTCGGCGTGGAGATCTGCATTCGCACTTTCGCGCTGCTGTCACGCCCCTACAACGTCACGCTGTCAGTCCTTCTCGCCTCCATGAAACGCGCCGGCCTTCGCCAGGCGAAGCTCATTGAACCCGATGACGAACACGCGCCGTCCTACATCCAGGTGGACGACCTGAAAGTCGGACTTGTCGTGGAAGACGCGATGGTTCCGTCGCGGACGATCGAATCGGCGCTCGCGCAGACGGGCCTCGATGAACACTCGGCGGACGCCATCCGACAACACGCCGCCCATATCGCCGTCGACGTGGCCTATGACTCGCAGACGCTGAGGATCGACGCGGTCCTGACGGCGATGCGGGCCCAGGCGGCCCTGATGGAATTCGCGCCGGTCATCGCCGTCGTCTGGCCCGAAGCCGCCAATATCATTCCCGCGGTCGACGCCGGCGCTTACATCGACGCGGCGACATCGGACGCAAACCGTGTGACGGATATCTGTGTGTCGGAACGCCGCTTCGAACTCGACGGACCCAACGCCGGCCTGCGACTGCTCGACTCCATCGGCCTCGCCGCCTTTGGCCTGCCCGACGCCCAGGTCGTCGTCGCCGAGGCTGACGAAGCCGGCGGCGTGTCGGCGCTCCGCGCCCTGTGCCGCCACTTCGTGGAGCGCGGCTGCGACCTGCCCGACGGCGGCCATCACACACTCGACGACGGTTCCTACTGGCGCGTGACCTACACCCGCAGCGCGTTCGATCCGGATCGTGAAGTCGTTCAGATTCGCCCCGACGCCGCGGGGCCCGCCGAGCGCGACAACGTTTCGGACGACGGCGGCAACGCGTAATCGAATACGCTATTCCGGCGTATCCACATTCAGTGTGACAAACTGACTCTCATTTGCGACGGGGCGCTTCGGTTGATCGGCCGCGTCCAGGAACGCGCGCATCACGTAGTTCGACAGGAGCTGGCCTCGACGCGTCAGGCGCACATGCGACGGCGTCGCCTCGATCAGCGCGGCCGATGTCATCTCCGTGATGACACCGGCAAAGAGCGCGTTTGCGTCGTATCCCGTGGCGGACGCGAACGTCGCGCGATCGATGCCGTCGATCAGTCGCAGCATCTGTATCGCCGTCTCGGCCGCCCGCGCGAGCGGCGTCAGCGTCTCCCGTTCGACAACGATCGCGTTCGGATCGCTCGGCGTCTGCGCGACATACCTGCGCACGTCTGCGATGTTCCTGCGTCGTTCGCCATCGAGATAGCTCACGGCGGACGGTCCGACGCCGAGGTACTCTTCATTGCGCCAGTAGATCATGTTTGCTTCGCAGCGCCGCCCCGGCCTGGCGAAGTTGCTGATTTCGTACTGCTCGTATCCCGCGCCGGCGAGAATGTCGATCGTCGCCTCGAACATGTCCGCCTCAAGCGATTCATCGCAAGGCGTTACGCGGCCCTGTTCGCGGAAGCGCGTCATCGCCGTTCCCGGTTCGTACATCAGCGCGTAGCACGACAGATGATCTGTACCGAGATCGATCGCACGCGTCAGCGATTCCCGCCAGCGCGCCATGGATTGTCCGGGGATACCGTAGATCAGGTCGAGATTCACATTGTCGAATCCCGCGCGGCGCGCCGCCTCGATGGACTCGGGGATGTGCGCGGGGTCGTGGATGCGTTCGAGTGTCGCCAGTTCATCCGCGAAGAAGGACTGCGCGCCGAAGGAGACGCGATTCACGCCGTTGCGGCGCAGGACGTCGAGCTTCAGTTCGGACGCGCTGGTCGGATTCGCTTCAACGCTCCACTCGATCACGCCGTCGCCGGCCATGCGTCCGATAGCTTCCAGCAGTTCCTCGAGATTTTCCGCGGGCAGTTCCGTCGGTGTGCCGCCGCCGACGAAGATCGTTCGAACGATGCGGTTCGGATTTCGCGCCGTGATTTCGCCGACGATCACGCGAACGAGGTCCGGAATGAGGGCGGAAATCGTCGGCAGCGAATAGAAATCGCAGTAGCCGCACTTGGTACGGCAGAACGGCAGATGGACGTACCAGCCGATCGGGGGCGTTGAGCTCTGAATCCGGGTTTCCATTCCCCATGATTGTATCGCGGATTTGCCGTTGCGAGGGCCGCCGCGACGCCGCCGTTTCTTGCCCTCAGATTCCCGGATTGGTACATTGAGGCCAGTGGAACCAGGGGCCAATTCGATTTGCAGAATTCAGCGCTCGCACACTCTGAGCCGCAGGACGTATTTATGACGGTTACGCTCATCACCTTCACGAAGAAGGGCGATCGAAAGACTTTTGACCTGACGAAGCCGACGACCGTCATCGGTCGTAAAACGGACGCCGATCTGCGCGTTCCGCTGGCGGATATTTCGCGGAGTCACTGCGAGCTGACGCTGCAGAACGGTCACGTCCAGGTGCGCGATCTCGACAGCAGCAACGGCACCTTCGTCAACGGCGAACAGGTGACCGAAAAGCTCGTCGAAGCGGGGGATCTGATTCGACTGGGACCGATCACATTCACGGTCCAGATCGACGGCCAGCCCGCCGTTGTCAGTCCGCCGGAACCCGAGGCCGCCGCCAGGAAGGCGGGTTCGCAGGCGCCGACGATCGCCAGCGCGCCGAAGACGGCCGACGATGACGCCGAGGATTTCGACATCGATGATCTCGACGATCTGGACATCGATGACATGAGCGATCTCGATCTCGACGAGGACATCGACATCAGCGACGAGCTGGAAGACATCGACGATCTCGAGGAGATTGACGAAGACGACGTCATCGAAGACAAGTAACTTCGACGTATTGACTGCGATTTTCCGCGGACTGTTCTCGCCCGAACCCTCTGTTCGAGCGCCGTCAAGGCCGATTGCCAGGTGATTCCGGCCCGCCGTGTGTTTATTCCGGGATCCCATGTTGAAGACCCGGGTTTCCGGCGCCACAATCCCGATATGACTCAGCCGACAGTTCCAGATCCCGCCGCGGGCCGCGGTCCCGACAAGCTTCTTGCGATCGGCGCCTATGGCGAGACCGTCGCCGCCTATCGATACGTCGTGCTTTCCGAGAAGGCGCCGACGGAGGAGCAGCGCCGCGAGTTCGCGGCCATGGCGGACGAGGAGCAGGAGCACAAGCAGCGTCTGCAGGCGCTCGTCGCACAGATGTACCCGGGGCAGGAATTCGTCCTCACGGCCGAGGACAAGGAACTCGTCGTGACCGGCTCACGACTCCTGGAAGTTCGCAGTGAATCGGATTTTCAGGAGGCGATGCGGATGGTCCTGAGCACGGAGCGAAAGACGGCGCGCTTCTACGCCAACTACGGAAAGTACATGCCCGAGCCCCACATCCAGGCGCTGTTCAGGGAACTTGCCGAGGAAGGCGCCGAGCACTATCAGCGCCTCAAGACTGTCGCACGCCAGGCCGGTGTGACGGATTTTCAGGAATAGTGGCCGCAATCGCGTCGAACGAGACTCTGGCGACATAGAATCCAACCAATTGCGCTGTGGCGCCCGGACGCGGGCGACCTCGCGGAAAACCCACAATCGAGACAGGACGGCGGAGAGACGTATGCCCAGTATGCAAGTGACAGCGACGCCCGGACTTTCAGACAAACTGCCCGGCGTCAAGAATGCGATCGCCGTCGGCGCCGGCAAGGGCGGCGTCGGTAAATCGACGATCGCCGTGATGACCGCCGTGGGCCTTGCCCGCGAGGGCGCCCGTGTGGGCCTGCTCGACGCGGATGTCTATGGTCCGTCGATCCCGAAGCTCATGGGACTCGACAGCGAAAAGCCGAGCGCGCGCGAGGATCGCATCCTGCCGCTCGAAGCGCACGGTGTCGCCGTGATGTCGATGGGCTTCATGATCGAGCCGGAACGCGCCGTCATCTGGCGCGGTCCCATGATTCACGGCGTGGTCAAGCAGTTCATTGAGCAGGTCGAGTGGGGCGAGCTGGATTACCTGATCATCGATCTGCCGCCGGGAACGGGCGACGTGCCGCTGTCCCTCGCGCAGATGCTCCCGCTGACGGGCGCCGTCGTTGTCTGCACACCGCAGGAAGTCGCGCTGCTCGACGCCGTCAAGGCGCTTCGCATGTATCAGCAGCTCAATGTCGACATCCTCGGAATCGTCGAAAACATGAGCTACTTCATCGCGCCGGATACCGGCGTGGAATACGACATCTTCGGTCGCGGCGGCGCAGCCAGCGCGGCGAAGCGCCTCGACGTCCCGCTGCTGGGCGAGATCCCGATCAACATCGCGATTCGCTCCGGCGGAGACGCCGGAACCCCGGCCGATGTCTTCGAAAAGGTGGACGACGCCACGCGCGCAGCCGCCCAGCAGTTTGTTCGCAACCTGGCCGACGGCGTGAATCGAAAGAACGCCGGTGAGGCCGACGGACTCAAGCTCCGAATCACGTGATTGTCGATTGCCGCCTGCTGGCGTTGTCGGGCAGGTTGGCGCCGAATGAATGAACCCGGCGTGGGCGCCGGCGATGTCGGAATCGGCGATTCGCGTCCGAATCTGCGTGTCACGGCGTGATTGGACCGCCACTTGTTACGAATGCAATTGCGTTAGAATGCGCCGTTCGGCCCTGCGGGGCGCCCCCGCAATCGAACGGAAACCTCACGACTTTCCAAGAGTCCGAACTGAATGACTGAACTGCCGCCAAGAAAAATCGTCGAGGCCCTCGACAAGTACATCATCGGCCAGGCCGACGCCAAGCGCGCCGTCGCCATTGCCATTCGCAATCGCTGGCGCCGACAGCAGCTGCCCGAGTCCATGCGCGAGGAAGTCGGACCGAAGAATATCCTGATGATCGGTCCGACCGGCGTGGGCAAGACGGAAATCGCCCGTCGCCTGGCGTCGCTCGTCAATGCGCCCTTCCTGAAGGTCGAGGCGACGAAATTCACGGAAGTCGGTTACATGGGGCGGGACGTCGATTCGATGATCCGCGACCTCATGGAATTCGCCCTCCAGATGGTGCAGAAGGAACAGCGGGAAGTCGTGCGCGAAAGCGCCGAACAGGCGGTCGAGGAACGGCTCCTCAACGAGCTCCTGCCGCGCGGCGGCGCCGACGAAGGACCGGCCGGCGACGATGAAGCCGAGTCGCGCCGTCAGCGCACGCGCGACAAGTTTCGTACGCAGCTTCGCGCCGGCGAGATGGAGGACAAGCTGATTCAGCTTCGTGTCGAGCAGAAGGCGCCGCCGATGGGCATGCTCGCCACGACGATCGGTCCCGATCAGATCGGTCCCGAACTGCAGGATTTCATGGATCGACTGATGCCGTCGCAGCAGAAGGATCGAAAGGTCCCGATTCGCGAGGCGCGAAAGATCCTCTTCGACGAGGAGTGCGAGAAGCTCATCGATCGCGAAAAGGCGATCGAGATGGCGATTCATCGCACGGAGAACGGCGGCATCGTCTTTATCGACGAGATGGACAAGCTCTGCGGCGGCAAGTCGCAGCAGGGCCCCGACGTCAGTCGCCAGGGCGTCCAGCGCGACATGCTGCCGCTGATTGAAGGAACGACGGTCAACACGCGCTACGGCGCCGTCAAGACGGACCATATTCTCTTCGTGGCGGCGGGGGCGTTCCACACGGCCAGACCGAGCGATCTGATGCCGGAGCTGCAGGGGCGGCTGCCGATACGCGTCGAGCTGAACGACCTGACGCGTGACGATTTCATTCGCATTCTGCGGGAGCCGCAGAACGCGCTGACCAAGCAGCAGATCGCCCTGATGGGGACGGAAGGTCTGAAGATCACGTTCACGGAAGACGCGATTGACACGATCGCCGAGATCGCCGTTGAGGTGAATCGGACGACGGAGAATATCGGCGCCCGTCGGCTTCAGACTGTGATGGAGAAAGTCATGGAATCGCTCTCCTTCGAGGCGCCGGAGCGCCCGGGGGACAGCGTCACGATCGACGGCGCTTACGTTCGCGATCGATTGTCCTCGATCGTGCGCGATCAGGATCTGAGCAAGTTCATTCTGTAGTCGAGGCGCTCTCGCACGGCGAATCGACATCACAAAGTCCGGAGGTGCAGGCGGATGATAAAGAACTTCGATAACGGCCGACGACTCGCATGTCTGCTCGCGTTCGGAATGTTGGCCATGTTCGCGGACCGCGCCGCGGCGCAGCAGATTCGACTGTCTGGATCACGGAATCAGCAGAAAATCGACTTCAGCGATCGCGTCATCACGTTCAAGACGAGCGACGGCGTTGAAATTGAAGCCGATTGGTACCCCGCCAAGGTCGAGCAGGGTCAGCGATCGCCCGTCGCCATTCTCATTCACATGTATCCCGCCACGCGATCGAGCTGGAAGCCGATGGTTCCGCTGCTGCGGGACGAGCTGGGGATCTCCGTCCTCGCCTACGACATTCGCGGGACCGGCGGCAGCGTGAAGCCGGCGGAAATGAACCTTCAGCGGAAGTACGAAGACCGGGATGCGGCCCATTTCGCCGCCGCGAAGAATGACACGATCGCGGCCTACGAATGGCTCACGAAACAGCCCAATATCGACACGAGCCGAATGATCGTCTTCGGCGCCAGCGTCGGCTGCAGCATCAGCCTCGACTTCGCCACACAGGGGGTTCTCGTGAAGGGCGTCGCATGCCTGTCGCCCGGAACCAACTACATGGGGATCGATTCGCTGACTCACATCAAGGAACTGAAAGGGCGTGATACGAAAGTCCTTCTCATTTCGCCGGAAGGTGAGTACGAGGCGATTGAATCGCTCATCAAGGCGACAGACGGCGCCGACTACGTGAAGGGCCGGAAGTACGACGGTGGTCGCGAGAACCACGGCACGCGGATGTTCGACGCGAGCTACGGCGACAAAGTGAAGCGTCGCCTTCAGAAGTTCGCACGCGGCGTCCTCGATATCAAGCGGAAGCCCAGGGACGACAAGAAGGACGATGACGACAACGACGACGACGATAAGAAGAACGACTGACGCTTCTGTCTCGCGGAATTCGCATCGCAGTTCATGAACCTGCTCACGATCGGTCATCACACGCTCGACGCGCCCATGGCGCAGGCGGCCCTGTCCGGGTACAGCGACCTGCCGATGCGGCGCCTTGCGCGCGAGTACGGCTGTCCCTACACGATCAACGAAGTCGTGCTGGACAAGATGGTCGCCCAGGGCGGCCGGAAGATGCGCCGCATGCTGGCCGTCCATCCGGACGAACATCCCGTCGCCGGACAGCTCATGGGCGCGGAACCATCGCAGTTCGCCGAGGCGGCGAACACACTCGTCGAGCTCGGCTACGACGCCATCGACGTCAACTTCGGCTGCCCCGTGAAGAAGGTTCTGGGCCGCTGCCGGGGCGGCTTTCTCCTGTCCGATCCGCAGACCGCCGTCGACATCCTTCGCAACGTTCGGGACGCTGTCGCCGGCCGAACGCCCGTCACGCTGAAGATGCGTCGCGGCATGGATGACTCGGAAGACAGCGAGCGGAATTTCTTCGCCATCCTGGACGCCGCCTTCGAACTTGGCTTCGCCGCCGTGACTGTTCACGGACGAACCGTCGTGCAGCGCTACGTTGGTCCCAGCCACTGGCCGTTTCTCGAGCGGGTCAAGCGCCACGTCGGCGACAGGACGATCCTCGGCAGCGGCGACCTGTTTTCGGCCGAAGACTGCCGCCGCATGCTGGACGAGACGGGCATTGACGGTGTCTCCATCGCGCGCGGCGCCATCGGCAATCCCTTTATCTTCAACGAATGCCGGGCGCTCTGGGCCGGGCGCGAGCTGCCGCCACCACCGTCCATCGCGGATCAGCGCCGGGCGATCGAGCGACATTTCGATCTGATGGTCGATCACTGGGGCCCCGAACGGGCGAGTGTTCTGTTCCGCAAGTACGGCGTGAGATACGCCGAACTGCATCCGTTGTATGAGGAAGTGAAGATGGCGTTCGTCGCCGTCCGATCGGTTGATCTCATGCGCGAGGCGCTGGAGAAGTGGTACGCCGAGGGCGGCGACTATCCGCGCGTCATGCGCCGACTGCGCCCCGAAGCGCTTGTCGCCGCCGGCGCAACGCTCGAGTGCGACGCCTGATGCGCCGCTTCGTCACACTTCCGCATCGGTGGGCCCATGGACTTCATCTCCGGCATTTTTCTTGAGTCGCCCTGGCGGCTGGCCATTGTCTCGTTCCTGCTCTTCGCCGTGGTGCTGCTGACCCGAATGCGCGTCGCGTCGGAACGATGGCGGCGCTGGTCGCTGCCGATGACGCTCCTGCTCATTGTGGCGATGTTCGTTACGCAGTCCGTCGTCGTGACGCAGCGGGAACGCATCCTTCAGCGGCTGGACGAGTTCGTCGCGGCGCTGGAGGCGCCGGACACCGACGCCATCGCCGACATGATTTCGCTTAACTACGACTCGGAAGGGTTCGATCGAGACGAATTCCTGGGCGCCCTGGAACGCTGGTTGAAGCAGATCGACGTCCACGACACGCGCTGTCGGCGACGCGATGTGACGGTCGACGGTCACAACGCCGAACTGATTCTGGGGGCAATGGCCACAGTGCATCGAAATGGCGGCACGGGGCAGGACCACTGGGGTCGATGGCGGATGGGATGGGTCGAAGAGGGCGGGACGTGGCGGATACGTTCCATCCGCATCGAGATGTTCGACGCGATGGAGATCAGTCAGATGCGAGGCTTTCTGCCGTAACGCGACGTCGAGAATGGCCGCGAAGTGTCGACGCCGGAAGTTGAATCCGGGCGGTCGCTAGTTCTTTCGTTCCCGCTCGCGAGCTTCCTTCGCGAAGATGGCGTATTTCATCGTGATGCGCCAGTCAGTCAGGGCGTCATGCGCCGCGGCAACGTCCGCCTCCAGCGCCTTCTGGCGAGCGAGTGTTGCGTCGACAAGTGGCTGAAGTCTGGCCCGCTGCTCAGGTGGCAGCTGGCTCAGCTTGTCGAGGAGACCGGCGAGCTGGGCGTCAAATTGTTCTGGATTCCGGGGCATGACGATATCCGAGTCGGCGCGCTTCGCGTGGCGCCCATTCTGTGTCCTTTATGAAGCGTACGCCGGGAAAAGGAAGGGCGTCTACCGCCGGGCGTGGAAGTGTCGACCGGATCGCTGGCGCGGAGGAATTATCAGCCGGACCTCGGGGATTCTCCGGGAATCGGACCTTGTGTCCTGTCCCGTCGTGATGGGCGCCCCCGCGGCGATCAACTGCGCCGGGCTGATCACGGGATGAGGATTTCCCGCGGATCCCTTAGAATCCGGCTCGCGATTATCTGACATCCTGATTCGTTGTGAAATCGACTCGAAGGGACGAAGCTCATGCAGCGGAAAATTGGTTCTTGTGTTATCGCCGTCGCCCTCACGCTCGCGACATCCGCCCGACTGATGGCGGACGAGGGCATGTGGCTCCTCAACAATCTCCCCCGGACGGAACTCAAACAGAAATACGGCTTCGAACCGACGGACGACTGGGTCAACCATATCCAGAAGGCGTCCGTTCGATTCGGCAACGGCGGCTCGGCGTCGTTCATCTCCCCCCACGGTCTCGTCATGACGAATCATCACGTCGGCGCCGACGCCGTGCAGAATCTCAGTTCGGCCGAGCACAATTACATGCGTGACGGCTTCTACGCGCCGACGAACGCCGACGAGCTGAAGTGCCCCGATGTGGAGCTGAACGTCCTGATGGAGATCCGCCCCGTGACGGATCGCATCAACGCGGCCGTCACGAAGGACATGTCGCCCGCCGACGCCGCGACCGCCCGCCAGAAGGTGATGTCGGAGATCGAACGTGAGGCGCAGGCCGAGACCGGCATGAAGCCGCAGATCGTCACGCTCTATCGCGGCGCCCGTTATGATCTCTACCTGTACAAGCGCTACACGGATGTGCGACTCGTCATGGCGCCCGAGGCCGGCATCGGTTTCTTCGGCGGCGATCTCGATAACTTTAACTACCCGCGCTACAACCTCGACATCACCTTCTTCCGCGCCTACGAAGACGGCAGGCCCGCCAGCACGCCCGACTTCTTCCGCTTCTCCAACGCCGGCATCAAGGAGAACGACCTGATCTTCATCTCGGGTCATCCCGGCCGGACGCGTCGGCTCTACACAGTCGCGCACCTGGAGTTCCTTCGCGACACGTGGCTGCCGCTGATCCTGAACTGCTACTACCAGCGCGAAGTGGCGCTGCTGCAGCTGGCCGCGCGCGGCGAGGAACAGGATCGCATCGCCCGCGAAGATCTGCTCTACATTCAGAACGGCCGCAAGGCGTTTACCGGCATGCTCACGGGCCTGCAGGACGCCCGCATCATGTCCCAGAAGCGCCGCGAGGAGCAGACGCTGCGAAGCTTCTGGATGAACGCCAACAAGGACGCGGGGAGCGATCCCTGGGCGCGCCTCGACGCCGCCATCCGGGAAGTCAACAGCTGGTACCGCGCCTACTTCCTGCTGGAGAATCGTCGAACCGGCCTGTGCAGGCTGCAGGGCATCGCCACGAAACTCGTTCGCGCGGCGACGGAGCGCGCCAAGCCGGACGCCGAGCGCCTGCCGGAATATCGCGACGCGTCGCTCGCCTCGCTGGAACTCGATCTCTTCTCCGAGGCGCCGATTCACATGGAGCTTGAGCGCGTTCGCCTGGAGGACGGCCTGATGCGCATCGCGCGCATCCTCGGCGGCGATCATCCGGCCGTCGCGGACGCCCTCGGCGGCGTCGATCCGGGCAGCCGCGCCGCCGCGCTGCTGGCCGGCACGAAGCTCGCCGACATCAATGTCCGCCGGAGTCTGTACGAAGGGGGGCTGGAGGCCATCAACGCGTCTTCCGATCCGATGATCAAGTTCGCCATGCAGATCGATCGTCACGGTCTGGCCCTTCGCAAGCGGTACGAGGATATCTTCGAGAGCGTTGAGACGGAGGCCTACGCCGATATCGCCGACGCCCGATTCTCCAAGTACGGCGAGCGCGTCTATCCCGATGCGACGTTTACGCTTCGACTGGCCTATGGAACCGTGAAGGGTCAGCATGAAGACGGCCGCAACGTCGATCCCTTCACGACGATCGGCGGCGCGTTCGAACACGCGGAGGCGCATCACAATCGACCGCCGTTCGACCTTCCCGAGCGATGGGTCAGGGGCAAGAGCAGGCTGAATCTCTCGACGCCCTTCAATTTCATCACAACCAACGACATCATCGGCGGGAATTCCGGCAGCCCGATGCTCAATCGAAACGGCGATATCATCGGCATCGTGTTCGACGGGAATATCGAGAGCCTTGTCTGGGACTTCCAGTTCGACGAGCGGCAGGGGCGATCCGTCGGTGTCGACGCCCGGGCGATCATCGAAACGCTGAAGAATCTCTACAACGCCGACGCCCTCGTGAAGGAGATCACGGGCGGCTCGCCGAAGATGGCGATGGCGAATTGAGACGCGCGTGTAACAACACCCGACGCCCGAAGCCGCGTATTGCCTAAGTGCGCGGCTTCGGGCATGGTACGCCTTGATGACGCAGAACGAAGGATCGACAAACGCGGTCGGCGTTTCGCCGCCGCGAACCACTGGTCAACTGGCGATGATGGCGGTGGGGGGGCTGCTGATCCTCGCCGGCTGTCTGTTTCCGCTCCTGGTCCTGATGGACACCGGCGCCGCGTGGACGTGGGACACGAAGACGCTCTCCGACCTCGAAGGCGCCAAGATCAACGCGACACCCAAGGGGAATACGAGCGAAGGTGTGCGCCTCGCACGACAGGGCGCCCGACCTGTCAGCCTGATCTCGCCGCCGCTGAACCTCGCTCCCGATGTCAGCCATATCGCCGAAGTCTCCGTCGCTTTGCCCGACGCCGAGGCGCCGACGCGACAGACGGTCTATTTCCTCTGGCAGGTCCGGGCGCTGGACGCCGATGGAACGCCAACTGACGCGCAGGCGTACAAGTTCGATTCGACCCAGGCGATCCTCGGGAAAGATCCGGCGATCGTCAGATTTCCCGTGACGGTTCCCCCCGATTCGATCCATCGCATCGGCTTTCAGTTTCCCGAGGCGGATGGCGATGTCGTGATCCGCCGGATGGCCTTTCCCTCGCTGACAATGACAGAGCGTCTTGCGATGGCGGCGGACCAGTGGGCCGGCCGCGAGCCGTTCGAACCTTACAGCGTCAACTTCCTGCGAGGACCTTCGATCCTTGGCGAAAGCGCGATTTCCGTCCTCGCGCTGCTGATCGTCGTCGCCGCCGGGTTCGTTCTCCTGATGGCGGGGCTCCGCCGGCGTCGTCTGTCGATCGTCGCTGTCATCGGAATCATCGTCGTTGTCTGGGCAATCGAAGACGCCCGCGCCACGCGAAACCTCTTTGAGAATTCGAGAGAGGAAGTCGAGCAGTTCTCGAAGCTCGATCAGCGCGTCGATCGATGGGCCCGATCGCATCGCTCCTATGAAGTCGCCTGGGCCGCCGACCTTCTCGTTGAGAACACCGATCCCGGGATGCGCTACTGCGTCGTCACCAACAGCGGCGACGCGTTCATGATCAGGCATCGACTGGCCTACCTCGTCGCCCCGAAACTCGTGGAGACCGAAGACTGCGCCAGCGCGGATCTGATCGTCGTCATCAAGAGCGATGGCGCTCGCTACAGTCCGGATGACCAGATTCTCACGCTGCCCGACGACACGATGATCGACGCCCGGCCCGTCGCCCAGCTCGCCGACCACTGCTATATCCTGCGGAGAAACGCCAAATGAACCTGTGGGTCCTGATTGGTGTTCTCGCGCCTTGGCTCGCCGGCATGGCGATCGTTCGCACGCGCCGCGCGGGGCTTGCGGGCCTCCTGCTCACACTCGGCGGCGGCTGGCTCGTCGGCCAGATCCTGCTTTTTCTGTTGCTCTTCGCGATGCTTCGCCTGACAGGCGCGTCCCTCGCGGGGCTCGTCAGTGGTCTCTCGCTGCTGATCGCCGTCGCCGTGACGATCCTGCGCCGAGACAAGTCGGCGTCGAACCCGAATCGTGCGATGTCGACCTTCGCCGGGACGGGACGGACCGGCGGCGTGGTGGTTGTCCTGGCGGCTCTCTTTGCCATCAGCCTCGGCGCCAAGCTGCTCGGAATTGTTCCCGGTCTGTCGACCGTGACGATCCGGGATGACGACGCGACGACCTTCTGGCTCTTCAAGGCGAAGGTCATCGCGGAAAGCGATCATCTCTCTTTCGATAAGGACGATCCGTACTACCTGGGCGGCGCCAACCCTCAGTATCCCGTGTACCTGCCGCTCTGCGCGGCCTACCTGCCGCTGATGAAAGGCGGCTGGAGCGAGACACTGGCGACGTTTCCGTGGTTCGGCTTCTTCGTCGCGACGCCACTGACGATTCTGGGGGCGCTTCGGCTTCGGCTCGGCGCATGGCCGCCGGCCCTGATCGCCGCCTATTTCGTCATGTCGCTGCCACTGGCGAGTGTCCACGCCTATCGGCCCGGTTACGCCGATATGCCCATGGCCGCGTTCCTCGCCGCCGCCGTTTGTTTCATGCTGATGGCGCAGATGTCGGAACGCCGAATCCACAACATCGTTGTCGCCCTGGTTCTGCTGATCGGCGCCGGCGTCATGAAGCGCGAGGGCCATGTGCTCGCGGCGGTCGTCGCCGCCGTCATGCTCGCGCCCGAAGTTCTGTCCGCGTTTCGACGCAGCGCGACGGAGGCGTGGCGACTTGTTGCGGCCCTCGCCATCGCGATCGTCGTCGTCTTTGCGCTCGTGGATAATGACGATGTTGTCAGCGACGTCAGTCAGCTCGGCTGGCATGGCGAGGCGATCACGTCGCTGGCGAATCACGCCTTCGGCTGGGCGTCCTTCAATCTGGCGTTCTGGCTGGCGCCTGCGGCGATCATCGTCGTGGCGCTGTCGCCGAAGGCGGTCATGCGATGGCGGGCCCTCGCGCTGACGGGGGCGCTGCTGGCTGTGGATGTCTGCGTCTTCACGCTGACGAAGGAATACGTCTTCGCGCTCAACGATCAGACGCCTTCCCGACTCTTCCTCCAGATCCTGCCCACGATCATCGTCGCGCTCGCCGTCCCCGTGACGACGGCGCTCGATCGTCGCGAATCGTCGACGAACGCGTCGCCGGACGCCGGCGCCACGTCGTAGGAACCGCATCATGCCTCGTTACCAGCTCACGCTCCGTTCCGAATTCAGCGCCGCGCATCAGCTCACGCTGCTCGACGGCTCCCTCGAGCCCCTCCATGGTCACAACTGGCCCGTCGAAGTGGTCGTCGAAGGCGAGGAGCTGGACGGCATGGGCGTCCTTGCGGATTTCACGGTCCTCCAGCCGAAGCTTCGCGCCATCACCAGCGAGTTGCACGACACGTTCCTGAACGATCTCCCGTCGCTCCAGCCGGATAACCCGACGACGGAACGTGTCGCCAGGCACATCGGCGAGACGTTCGCTCCCGTCCTTCCGGCCGGGGTTCGGCTCGTCAGCGTTCGCGTCTGGGAAACACGCGACTGCGCCGCTACCTTCCTCCCATAGCGCCCTTTGTGGCTTTCAGCGCCCCGCACTGACATCGTGAAGAGGCCTCAGCGCGTTGGGGCGCCGCGCCGGTCGGATTGGCGTCGTTCGTGTCGGGATTCCGGATCGCGATCCCGCCCCCCGAAATCCGTCGCGAGCCCGTTTATACGCCGACCCGCCCATGCGATTCGCCGATGACGCTTTGGGCCCGCGCGTCGAGCTGAATCGTCACACAGGCGGCGTTTTGCGGGATATTGGGCGTCGATCAGCCAATAAGATCGCGGGAATCGTGACCGTAAGTGATGATTACGCCTATGATTGACGATAGAATGGTTGAGTCAGTCAGGATCCCGGGGCGGCGGAACGTCCCGTAATTCCGATAAACGGGTCATCATCACCCATGCATCCATCCTGCCAACTGTGTCACGAGCAACCTGCGACGGTTCACCTCACGAACATTCTCGACGGAGGTGAGAAGCGGGAGCGGCATCTTTGCGAGGCTTGCGCCGAGAAGGAAGGTGTCCTTCCAAAGCCCGTCAACGTCATGGCGCAGCTCACGGCGTTCGTGCAGTCCGGTAAGTCGCCGGAGCAGCAGGTGGCTGGTCTGACCTGCCCGCAGTGCAAGCTGACATTCGTCGAGTTCCGTAACAAGGGCGTGCTGGGCTGTCCGGCCGATTACGACGCCTTCGCGAAGGCCCTCAATCCGCTGATCGAACGGGCCCATCAGGGCGCCTCGCATCATGTGGGGAAGACACCTCGGCGGCACGGCGCCGCGCGCTGCACGGATGGAGATCTGATCCGCCTTCGGCGCGAACTGACGCGCGCCGTCGATGATGAGCGATTTGAAGACGCCGCCCAGATTCGCGATACGATCCGCTCGCTGGAGACGCCATGACGATCAACCAGATCATGAGCAAACCGGGCTGTTGGCTCGGCGCCGGCGGACCGCTTTCGGATATCGTGATCAGTTCCCGGATTCGACTGGCCCGCAACGTCAACGGGTTTCCCTTTCTCAGTCGCGCGACGCACACGCAGCGAAGCGAGCTGGCGGGCTTCCTGAAGGAGCGACTCGAATCCTCGAGTTTCCGGCCGGAATTCACCTATATCGATGTCGATTCGCTCGATGAGCTGGGTTGCCAGGTGCTCGTCGAGCGTCATCTCGTCAGCCGGCAGCTGGTCGAGGCCAAGGGCGCTCGCGGCGTGTCCGTCTCCGAGAATCAGAACACTGTCGTGATGGTCAACGAAGAGGACCATCTGCGCATGCACGTCGTTCGCGCGGGCATGCAGCTGGATGAGATCTGGTCGGCGATCGACAAGCTCGACGACGCCATCGAAAGCCAGGTCGACTACGCCTTTCATCCGCGATATGGCTACCTGACCGCCTGCCCGACCAACGTCGGCACGGGTATTCGCGTGTCGGTCATGCTGCATCTGCCCGCCCTGAAACTGACGGGTGAAATCGAACGTGTGCTTCGCGCCGCGAAGGACATGAATCTCGCCGTCCGAGGTCTTTTCGGTGAGGGCACTGAGGCGACGGGCGATTTCTTCCAGGTCAGCAACCAGGTCACGCTGGGCCGCGCCGAAAAGGAGATCGTCAGCGAGTTCCGTTCGACGATCGTCCCCCGTATCGTTGACTATGAACGAATGGCGCGACAGGCGCTGCTCGACGAGAAGTCGCGCGCCCTCGACGATCGCATCTATCGATCCTACGGTACCCTCCGTCACGCACGAACCATCAGCAGCGAGGAGACGCTCCTGCACCTGTCGCACATCCGGCTCGGCGTCCACATCGGTCGCATCAAGGACATCCCGATCGAAGTCCTGAACGAGCTCTTTCTCGAGACGCAGCCCGCGCACCTGCAGAACGCCCACGGCGGCAAACTGACAGGGGAACAGCGCAGCGCCGCACGGGCCGACCTGATCCGTCGAAAGCTGGGCTGCGCCTGACACTGGCGGTTTTACGGTAAAAAAAGCGTATTGCGCGCGTCTGTGGCGCCGATGCGTCGGTTTTTGCTGGCGAATTCGAACAATCCGCGCATACAATTGGTACTGGTTGGGGGCTGAATCAGTCCATTGAGGCGCTCCACATGTCTACTGTTCGAAACATCCTGGCCGTAAAAGGAAACGACGTTGCCACGATCGCGCACAACAAGACGGCGTTCGAGGCCGCCCAGATGATGCACGAATCGCACATTGGTTCCGTGCTCGTGATGCGGGATGGCGAAATCGCCGGCATCTTCACGGAACGCGATCTGATGAATCGGATTGTCGCCGAACAGCGCGACGCGAGGAAGACCCAGGTCGTTGATGTCATGACGGAACGCATCGCCTGCTGCACGCCGGAGACCACACTGGACGCCTGCCGGAGCGCGATGACGAGGAACCGCATGCGCCATCTGCCCGTGCTCGACACGGATGGCAAACTCGTCGGCATCATATCCAGCGGCGACATCATGGCCCGTGAGCTGAAAGACACGGCCGAAACGCTCCAGTACCTCCACGATTACATCGCCGGCCCGAATTGATTCCCGTCGCCGGTTGAAATCACCCGCCCGAATACGCGACAATGCCATGCAACATCGGGACGCCGGATCCCGTCGCCGGAGGTTGCTGCGCGCCAGCTGTCAGCCTTCTGTGTCGATCGCCTTTCGGGAGTGAGGGGTACGTTGCGCATGAAGTCAGGAATCCCGTGGAATTTCGTCGCCTGTATGCGATTGCGTCCGTGGAGCTTTCGAGTTGCGTGCGGGCTCGTTCCGTTGTTCATGGCCGGCGTGGTCCACGCCCAGTCGGCCGAGTCCGGGCGCTATCTTCCGGAAGCGCCGGACGACCCGCCCGGAATTCCTGCGCCGCATACGCCGGGCGCCGCGCCCCGCAGCGCGCCCGTCACGCGGGGCGCGTTCACAGCCGTGCAGGTCAACGTGGACGCCCTTGGCGCCAACGTTCTCGGCGACGCCGCCAATGAGCCGTCGATGGCGATTGATCCCACCAATCCGTCGCGCATCGCGATCGGCTGGCGTCAGTTTGACACGATCGCGTCGAACTTCCGGCAGGCCGGGATCGGATACAGCGTTGACGGTGGCGCGACATGGACCTTTCCCGGCGTCCTGGATCCGGGGCAGTTTCGAAGCGATCCCGTTCTCGACGCCGACGCCGATGGAAACCTCTACTATTCGAGCCTCAGCTCCGAAACGTCCGCCGAGCTGTTCAAATCCGTGGACGGTGGGGCGACGTGGTCCAGCCCCGTTGACGCGTTTGGCGGCGACAAGCAGTGGATCGCAGTGGATCGCTCGAACGGACCCGGCCGCGGCTTCATCTATCAGGCGTGGAATCGGCAGTTCTCCTGCTGCTTCGGCGCCGACTTCACGCGATCGGCCGATGGCGGCGCATCGTTCGAGGCGCCGCTCACGATGCCGCAACCCGCCATCAAATGGGGCACGCTCGATGTGTCATCCAACGGAACGCTCTACCTCGCGGGCGCCGCGCTGAACCAGCAGTCGCACCTGTTTCAGAAGTCCACCAACGCACAGAATTCCGCCCAGACACCGGGGTTCCTGACGACGTCGCAGACGATCGATCTCGGCGGCCTGACGATCTTCGGCCAGTTCCCCAACCCCGGCGGACTCCTTGGCCACGTCTGGATCGCGGCCGATCCGCGCTTGGGCGCCTTTGCCGACTGGGTCTATGTGCTGGCGTCCGTCGATCCGCCCGGCGCCGATCGACTGGATGTCATGTTTATTCGAAGCGAAGACGGCGGCGCCACGTGGACGGCGCCGATTCGCGTGAACGATGATCCGCCGCTGCTCACATCGAATCAGTGGTTCGGAACGATGGCCGTCGCCCCCAACGGCCGGATCGACGCGATCTGGAACGACACGCGGAATTCCCTGAACGCCATCGATTCGGAGGTTTATTACTCCTATTCGATCGACGCGGGGGATCACTGGGCGCCGAGTACGCCCATCACGCCGATGTACGATCCGACGCTGGGCTATCCGAACCAGAGCAAGATCGGCGACTACTACCACATGATCTCCGACGAGAACGGCGCCAATCTCGCCTTTGCCGCGACGTTCAACGGCGAGCAGGATGTCTATTTCATGCGCATCGTCCCGGACTGCAACGGCAACGGCGCGCACGACGGGAACGACCTCATGTTCGGCGCAAGTTCGGACTGCAACGCCAATTTCGCGCCGGACGATTGCGAGCCGCTCTATTCGTCGATTTCCGCGATGATCCTCGCCCTTCGCAAACCGAGCGAGCTGGGCGACGATATCTGCCTGTTCGATGTCAACGGCGACACCCTGGTCGATGGTCGCGATATTCAGCCCTTCGTTTCGGATCGACTGCTCGCCCCCTGATCCCGACGGCCCCCTCGACGCCGCCGCGAACGCGGATTCTGATGTCCTGACAGACGTACCCCGACGCGCGATTTGCGAATACAATGCCGCCCCGTTCGATCGATGCCCCGAACGCCCCCCAGGCGCGGCGAATCGATCGCTTTAGGCTGGCAGGAGGTCGCGGCGGCGAGGGCCCCGTGACGAGTGAGGGTTCGCTGACATGTCCCAGCGCACGATGCAGGCGCATTACGAGCCGAACTGGAAGCTCACGCAGGCGCGCAATCTGCGCGGTTACAACTGTGGCTACGCCGCAGTGCGCGGTAACGAGACGTTTGACGAACATCAGCAGTCGCTCGTCTGGCAGCTCCTCGGCGACACGCCGATCACGAGCGATTCCGTCGTTCTCGATGTCGGCTGTGGCATCGGAGGTCCCTCCGGCTGGATCTTCGACAGGTACAAACCCGCCCGTCTCATCGGCCTGGAGTACCTCGGCACGAGTGTCAGGGCCGCGTCCCGGCGATGGAACAGCGCCGCGTCTCGACCGCGATTTCTGCAGGGAGACGCCCACAACCTGCCGCTGGAGAGCGACAGCGTCGATGTCATTTTCAATCTGGAGTCGGCGCTGCATTACGCGAAGAAGAACAACTTCCTCGGCGAATGTCGTCGCATCCTCAAGCCCGGCGGCGCCCTCTGCCTGGGCGATATCACGACGACGCGCAAACTCATGTTTGCGCCGATCGAATGGCTTAACAAGCTGCCGAGCCAGTTCAATTCCAATCTCCATCTCTGGTCGGCCGCCGAGTACAAGGACGCGTTTCGCACCCACGGGTTCGAACTGCTGCATCATGAGGACGCGGCCCTCCATGTCGCCGACGCCCTCGACGACGGGCTCGATGAAATTCGCGGCGGCGGTTTCTTCGCCTCGTGGAAGGCGACGAAGGGCTTCCGCGGTCGCGTCGGATTTCTGGGCTGCATGTCGAAGATGTTCCGCCGCGGCTGGCTGAATTATGACCTCTTTCGCGCCAGAAAACCCGTCCAGGCGTCGTCGTAGGCCGTGTCGCTGACGCGTTGTGTTTCGACGTGCGTCGGGTCCGCGACCAGGCGCTGAGTCATCCGCCGGTCCGAAAACGCGCCACAACGATTCGTGATTCATGCGACTCGCGTTCCGAGGCGGGGCCGGGTGGACCGATTCCCGAGTCACGAATTAGAATCTCACCTATGAACCAGACAGGCATTGTTGGAAAGCTGGACGGTCACGGCCTGCGCTTCGGCGTCATCGTGAGCCGTTTCAATGAGTTCATTACATCGCGCATGCTGGAGGGCGCCCGCGACGCGCTCGTCCGACATGGCGCCGACGCCGGCGCGGTCGTGAACATCTGGGTGCCCGGCGCCTGGGAACTGCCGATCGCCGCCAAGGTCGCCGCGGAGAGCGGCAGGTACGACGCCCTGATCTGTATCGGATGCGTGATTCGCGGACAGACGACACATCACACGCACATCGGAGGCGAGGCGTCGCGCGGCGTGGCGCGTGTGTCGCTGGAGACGGGCGTTCCGATCGGCTTCGGTGTCCTGACCACAGACACGCTGGAGCAGGCAATTGAGCGGGCCGGGGCCAAGTCCGGCAATAAGGGGGCGGACGCCGCGCTCAGCGCCCTGGAAATGGCCAACCTGCTCAGGGCGATTCGGGACGCGTAAGACGATCGGAGAATTGTCGCCTTCGTGATCGGCGGGCGCCTCTGGGTCCGAGCGTCGGCGTGGATCATGAATCGTATGATGGATGCGGGGGAGGATGGACTGATGGCCAATGCAGAAGTCGTCGTCGTCGGGCCGGGCGAACTGCCGCTGATCACGAATCTGTACAACGAGATATTCCGTCCGCCGCATGATGTCGAGTTCTTCCGCCGACGCCTCCTGGGCCGCTACAACACGCTGTTGCTTGTCGCCAACGTCGATCGAGAACCCGTCGGTTTTGCCACGGGATTCGAACTGAAACCCAGCGTCTATTTTGCGTGGCTCAGCGGTGTTCGGCCCGACATGCGCCGTGTCGGCATCGCGTCCCAGCTGCACGAAGCGATGTGCGCCTGGGCCGCCGAACGCGAATATCATTTCTCACGAATGGAATGCCACAACGGTCATCGCCCGATTCTGCACATGGCGATCAAGATGGGCTACAACATCGCGGGCGTCCGCTGGGATCCGGATCGCAGCGAGAACCTCATTATCTTCGAGAAGGACCTCTCGGAATTCCGCGATGTCGAATGAGTGATCGCGTCAGGCGTGCGTCGTCGCGCATGTCAGACGTGACGGCGTTTCTGATTCGGCAATGAACCCGCCGCGCCCCATGATTGTTTCGAAGGCGCGCAGGACAATCGGATCAAACAGGTTTTCACCCCCGTCGAGAATGATCCGCAGCGCTTCTTCCTTCGGCCATGCCGGCTTGTAGGCGCGTCGGCTGATGAGCGCGTCGTAGACGTCGACGATGCGGACAATTCGCGCCGGGAGCGGAATGTCCTCATGGCGGACGTTGTCGGGGTATCCGCTTCCGTCCCAGTTCTCGTGATGGCTTCGGGCGATCGTTCGCGCGATACTGAAGAAGGGAGAGTCTGAGAGAATGCGTTCACCTTCGGCCGTGTGCATCTCCATGACGCGACGTTCCGCCGGCGTCAGCTTTCCCGGCTTCTTCAGAACGTGATCCGGAATCATGACCTTTCCGACATCGTGCAGGATCGCTGAGTAGCCGTAGATCTCGATTTCCCGTTCGCTCAGACCGAGTTCCCGGCTGAGCTCCTCCGTGAAGCACTTGATCCGGCGAATGTGCAGCCCCGTATCCTGGTCACGAGACTCGCACGCCAGCGCCAACATGTAGATCGACTCCATATTGGCTTCGTGCAGTTCAAGCGTCCGCTCGCGGACCATGCCCTCGAGACGCTCGGAGTAATGCTTGAGATCGAGGGCCTGATCGAGGACCTTGTCGCTCAGGTGGGAGATGGTCTGGTAGTCGTCGGCGAGTCGCTTCTGCATCGACTTCTGCCGGCTGATATCCGTCAGTGTGACGAGTTTGTAGTGCGAAAGCGGCGGCGTCCTGCCCAGCAGATTGCTGCTGATGATGACGGGGACTTTCCCTCCGTCGCGGGTCGGAACGTGGTACTCAATCTGTCTCGGCACCTCGAAGTTGGCGATCATGCGATTGAGATAGTCGCGTTCCGGACCTTCCGCATAGAGCGATGGGACCATGCGTCCGTTCAGATCGCCGATCGGCCACTTCATCAGGTCGGCCGCCTCCTCGTTGGCCAGAAGGATCAGTCCGTCCCGATTGATGACCAGGGCGCCGCAATGCAGCGCTTCCAGTAACGCCTCCGCCGTTGTCAGAGTCAGTCCTTCCATCACTTCCTGCATCACTCATCGACGTGATGACACGCGGAAATCACGGATTGATGACAACTTCGTCAGACTCTCCGGGAAGTGGACAGGGACCGGGAATGTCGGTCTGGCGGCGGCCGCCAGGGGCCCGACTGATGCGACAGGCGCCGTCCAGGTCTCAAAACTTCATGACGATGCGCCAGTATCTGACGACATATCGACTGACAAACGTGTGTCGTCGGCCTCGAGGCCGCCGTTCCGCATCAGGGAATCAAACGCCGCGACGACACTCGGATCGAACATTCGTCCGGCGCCCTCCCGAATCGCTCGGGCGGCGTCTTCCCGTGACCAGGCCGGCTTATAGACGCGCCTGCTGGTCAGGGCGTCGAAGACGTCGGCCACGTGGACGATGCGAGCCGCCAGCGGAATCGCCTCGCCCTTTGCGCCGTCAGGATAGCCGGAACCATCCCAGTTCTCATGATGGCTGCGCGCGATGGCCCGCGCCGTGTCGAAGAAGGGCTTGCTGGACAGAATGCGCTCACCTTCCGGCGCATGCCGCTGCATGATCTCGCGCTCTTCCAGCGTCAGCAGTCCGGGTTTCTTCAGGATGTCGTCTGGCACGACAATCTTCCCCACGTCATGCAGAATCGCCGAGTAGCCGAAGCGTTCGACGTCGGTCTCCGGCAGGCGCAGCTCGCGGGCCAGTTGCTCCGTGTATCGCTGAATCCGCAGCACGTGCGAGCCCGTGTCCTCGTCACGCGTTTCACACGCGACGGCCAGCATCGTGATCGCCTCCATGTTGGCCTCGCGGATCTCTTCCGTCCGATCACGCACCATCTGCTCGAGGTCTTCCGAGTAGTGCTTGAGATCCAGAGCCTGCGTCAGCACGGTATCGCTCAGCTGCGCGATTGTGTGATAGTCCTCCGACAGCCGCGCCTCGGCCGCCTTCTGCTTCGAGATGTCGATCGCCGTCACGACCATGTAGTTCGACAGCGGTTCCCCGTCGCCCAGCGGCCGGCTCGACAGAATCACCGGCAGATGCGTGCCGTCGACACGCGGCAGATAGAACTCGCCTTCCCGAGCCTCGCCGAATTCCGCCATGCGCTCCTGCACGCGCCGTCGGTCCTTTTCATCGTCGTAGATGTCTTCGAACCGTCGTTCGCGCAGACAGGGCAGGGGCGTCTTCATCATGTCGATCAGACGCCGATTGGCGATCAGAATGCGACCGCTGCGATCCAGCAGCATCGCGCCGCAGTTCAGCGATTCCAGCAGGGCCTCGACGGTTTGGGGCGGCAGGTGGATCATGCCACCATCATAGCGGACAACGTCCCCGCGGGGCGAAGATCGCCTCGCGGGGACGTTGGTTGACTCACTTCAGGCCCGCATTCAGGCGTCGCGGGCCGATGTCGATTCGGGGTTGGATCAGTTGAACGTCTGGCCGGTATTCTTCAGGCCACTCGTGTGCGCCGCCGCCGACTGCCACGTGAAGTCCGAGTACTCGCTTCCCGTGCCGGAAAGCTGGAGCGAGTAGCCCGCCGTCGTGGTCGACGGCTCGCTGACGCCGATATCCACACTTGTCAGACCGTCGGCCGGTCCGTTCGTCGCCGTGAAGTCGCCTTCATAGCTGAGGAACTGAACCACATCGCCGTTGTCGTCGACCAGCGCGATGCCATCGGGGGCGCCGTTCTGCAGACCGCTGATTGAATACGCCAGCGTTCCGAAGCCGTTCTGCTGATCGCTGATCGTGCCCATCAGGTTCGTCGTGCTGTAGGACGCGCCGTTCGATCCGTTGTAGGCGACGATCGACCAGCCGCTCATGTTCAGTCCGGCCGTGCCCGCGATTTCGACGAATTCGTTTGTGTCGGCGCCGTCGTTGTCGTAGTGAAGTTCGTTGATCCAGGCGACGCCGGAGCCGCCGCCGCCGGAACCGGCGCAGTAGCCGGCCAGCGACTGGCTCGTGTTGGCGCTGTCCTCCGTGCTGGCCGCCGCCGACTGCCACGTGAAGAGCGACACGTGATCGCCACTCCCCGAAACGGCGAGCGAGTAGCCGACAGGTGTGCTCGTCGTTTCGCTGACGCCGATGTCTTCGCTGGTCATGCCGCTGGCCGGTCCGTTGGTCGCCGTGAAATCGCCTTCATAGCTGATGAACTGCACGACATCCCCGTTGTCGTCCACGAGCGCGAGACCATCCGGTCCGTTCTGCATACCGCTGAAGGCGACGCTGACGACGCCCATGCAGTCGCCGTCATCGGGGATCGAGCCGGACAGGCCGGCCGTCTTGTAGTAGGTCCCGTCCGAGCCGTTGTAGCCGTAGACCGTCCAGCCCGTCAGGTCCGTTCCCGCGTAGCCGGCGATTTCGACGAACTCGCCCGTGTCGCCGCCGACATTGTCGTAGTGAAACTCGTTGATCCAGGGCCGGGCGCAAACGCCTTCGAAGATGCACTCGACCCATTCGGGATGATCGATGAACGGGTTTCGATTGCCCTGGTAGCCGTACACGATGTCGTTGCGGACGCGTTCGTCGTCATCCACGGGATCGAGGTAGTGCCACTCGAGCAAAACGCTCAGCAGGCCCATGTACGCCGTACTCTTGTTGCTCGACGTGTCGGACACGATCAGGGCCGGGTTGTCCGTCAGGATCAGGTCGGGCTCGGCCACGCTTGTGATCCCGTGGGTTCCGCCTTCGTATCGCACGTCCAGATAGAGCAGCGCCCGGGCGACATCGCCCTTGCGACCGATCCACGTCTCCCACGTGTCCGTGCCTCGCCAGTTGGAATTGCCGGCGTAGGTTCCGCTGCCGCCGCCCTGGCCATTGTTGGAGTCGGTCGGCTTCTCCTCGCAGCCGGCGTCGCAATAGTCGTAGTACCGATTGTTCCGCGACGAGTTGTAGCCGTCGTCGCAGGCGAAGAGATGATGGCAGTCCGTGTAGGGGTAGTTCGAGCTGTTGTCGATCGGGAAGCCGTAGCTCTTGGGCCACGAGTGCTCGCGATTGTAGTAGCTGTTGCCGCCGCCGGCCTTCGTGTAGGACGCGTTCTTGTAGAGATCGAGAATGTTGGAGCTGTTGTTCGGATCCTCGTCCGCGTCATCCAGAATGTCCCACGTGTCCGTCGAGCTCGATGTGTAGGGATAGCGGGTGTGATCGTCGATCGCCTCGTGGACCGTCGTTCGCATGTCCGCGGCGTTCGTCGCGTTGACGCCATCGTAGTAGCCCGTCGGGATGGACGCGCTGGCCAGCGATACGCACAGCGACACGGCGCCGACGCCGGTCAGCGCCGCCAGTGTCGGGCGGCCTTGCCGACTGAGAGACCGAGAGCGAAGATGGTTGGGGAACATTGCCTGCCACTCCTTTGTTGGGAAATGCGCCTTGTGCGAACGGAAACGTTGGCGCGAGCCATGAGAAAATGTCGACACGAGTCGGCGTGTCGTTTGAGCGCCGAACATATTGCCGACGCAACGCGGGCAATGCAATTGAAAACCCGGAGGAATCGCCGCGGCTTCCGTTAAATTACTGTGAAGCGCGCCGAGCGGCGCCATGCGGTTGGCAGGGCGCCTTGATGTGGAGTCCGTCGCTCGCAATCACAACAGGTTCGTATCGCGCAGCCCGCGCCGCATTCAACACGATCGAGACACGCATGAAGACACGCATTGAGAATATCGCCCAGCTCGTCGCCGTCCCGCCGGGGCCCGTTTGCGGAGACACGATGCGGCGACCGCCGATTATCGAGGACGCGGCGCTCATCATTGAGGACGAGCGCATCGCCTGGTTTGGTGTGCGAAAGGAGACGCCCGCATCCGCCGACGCCGACGTCATCGACGCGCGTGGCGGTACGCTGACGCCCGGTCTGATCGATTGCCACACACACGTTGTCTATGCGGGTTCGCGCGAGAACGAATTCGAGCAACGTATCGCTGGCGCAAGCTATATTGAGATCCTTGAAGCGGGCGGGGGGATCAGGAACTCCGTGCGCATGCTCCGCGCCGCCAGTGAAGACGATCTCGTCGCCCAGTCGCTGCCTCGCGTTCGCCACATGCTCGAATACGGCGTGACGACGATCGAGGCCAAGTCCGGCTACGGTCTCGCCCCCGAGCACGAACTCAAGACGCTCCGCGCCATCCGTCGCGTCGCCAGCCAGACACCGGTCGAGATGATCGGGACCTACCTCGCGGCCCACACGATCCCGCCCGAATTCGATGGCAGGGCGGACGCCTATCTCGATCAGATGCTCGATCCGGCGTTGCTGAAACAGGTGGTCGACGAGGGGCTCGCCGAATTCGCGGACGTCTTCTGTGAACGCGGGGCTTTCAATCTCGAACAGTCCCGCCGATTCCTCACCGCCTGCAGGAGCGCGGGCCTCGCGCCGAAGATCCACAGTGAACAGATCACGTGGACTGGCGCGACGGCCATGGCCTGCGGACTCGGCGCCGTCAGCGCCGATCACCTTGAATGCGTGACGGACGAGGATATCGCCGCGCTGAAGGCCTCGAAGACGATTCCCGTCGTGTTGCCCGGCTGCTCGTTCTTCCTCGGCTCGCCTGTGGCGCCGGCCCGGAAGCTGATCGAGGCGGGGCTGCCCGTGGCCCTCGCGACGGACGTCAATCCGGGGTCGTGTACGATCGAATCCCTGCCGCTGATCATGTCGATGGCCGCAACGATGCTGCGGATGACACCGCTCGAATCCCTTGTCGCCTGCACGGCCAACGCCGCCGCGGCCCTCCGTCGAGCCGATCGCCTCGGCGCCATCGCCATCGGACATCAGGCGGATCTTGTGATCCTGGAGACGCCCAATGTGAATCGCTGGGCCTACAACGTCGGCGTCAATCCCGTCGCGAAAGTCATCAAAGCCGGCCGCGTCGTCGTCGATCGAACGCGATAAACGGCGTGGCATGCTTGCCCCGCAAGGCAAGCATATGGCCGGGTGGGGCGCCAATTCAGTGGGCCGGGTGGATGCTGCTGGGACGAGAATCCCTTCTCGTCCCGACACCTGGCAGGCCATCGCTGAAGGGATGGGCCACGCCGTATTCGCAGGAAGGGATTCCTGCCGCGGAGTGTACGAGAATGGATTCTCGTACCAGGAAGACAGCAGAGGGTACGAGAAGGGATTCTCGCACCAGCGAGACAGCGGAGGGTACGAGAAGCGATTCCCGTACCAGCGAGCGAACGAGTTCGCCACGCTGAGCACAGCGAGGCTCTGATTGTCTGGCGTCGCCGCGACTTTCGCGGGCCGTTAATATCCACAGTCCTGTCCGTTGACTGACAGAGACACAGGTTGCCGGAGGAACTCATGCGTCGATACACCGCCATCGTGATGTTCGCCTTTCTTGCGTTTTCGCTCGCCTGCAGTGAGCGTGAGAGCGTCGTCCAACAGGAGGCGCCGCCGCCCGTGGCCACGACGACGATCCCGCCGTCGTCTCGCCCGATGCGAGCCGGACCGCCCGAATTCAGCCGCGTCGAACCCGAACTCGTTCGCTACGCCGACTGGTACTGTCACATGACGGCGCTCCAGGAACAGGAAGCGCTCGCCAGGGATTCGGGCCCGCTCGACGACTTCGGCCGCAAGCTTGTGGGCCGGAGTTTCCGATTCACGGGCCGCGTTAGCGATGTCGAACGCGCGAATGGGAAGATCATCGTCAACCTGGACTACGCGCCGCGGGGAACATCGGGCCGCGTTCGCGAGCCGGGCGAAGCCCTTCAGAGCGCGTTCTATTCCCGCGGCGAGTTCGCCAGACGCCGGATGTGGCGAGTATCTATCGAACTGCCTGATAACGAGTTGATGCGCAAGTCCGCCGAGGCGTGGGGCAAGTCTCGATGGCTCGCCTTTGATGGTCGCGTCGAGTCGACCGAGGGCTTCACACTGAAGCGAGAGGGAACGACGGCGACGTTCGCCTCGAATCATCAGCGCATCGTCGCGACTTCGTCGGGCGTCGCCGAGGGGGACTTCATCGGTCCCCATTCCCGCGTCGCATTGATCGTCGACTGCTCCGGCTCAATGACGGATTACGCGCGCTACGGCCTCAAAGTCACCCAGAGAATACTCCGGAGTCTTCCATCCGACGCTCGGTTTCAGGTGATGCGAACGCCGAACGACGCCGTCGCATCCGAACTGCAGCCGTGCAGCGCCTCGAACGTCAGCGCCGCGTGCGCCGTCCTCGACGATACGCCGATCGGAGACTCCGAAGATCTGGGCGCCGCGGTGAAGTCACTGCTTCCATCCGATCCGACACACCTGATCGTTGTGACAGACAAGGGTAGCGCCCCGACTGACGCCGACGTTGCGACGCTCTTCGCGGAACATCCGCAGATGCACGCCATCGTGATACTCATCGACGATGACGGCGATCCGCAGACGACGCGATATGCTCTTTCACCGTTGTTCGACAGCCGCGCCAGAACATTCTTGAAACACGCTTCAGTCTTCGAGGTGTCCAACGGAAACCTGGGATTCCTCGGCACACACAAGTCCAAAGACGCCTGCGATCGGCAGGTTGCTGACGCAATTCTCCCGACGCTCGCGCGGGAGTAGTTCCGGACGCAGTGGGCCGGCCGATTGGAGGGTACGAGAAGGGAATCTCGTACCAGCAACTCGATTTGGGAATCTCGTCCCAGCGGTTGATTTTCAGAGCAGCGAATGTCAGCGCCGTCGGAAATCGGGCGTTCCATACGCCCAATGCAACGATTCTCCCCCTCGCGCGCGAATTGTCGCCTACCGCATCGGCTGGATTCTCGAATAATAGTGACCTGAATTCCACGCGAGCTACGGCGCATTGGCGACACGTTGCGCGTGGCCGTCATCTCATTCATTCGAGGGCGTCATGAAGCGTTTCCCGCCGTTGTCAATGTGTGTTGTGATCCTCCTGTCCGGAACATCGGGCGAGCTGTTTGCCGCGCCGGACGCCCCATCGCAACTGCGCTGCGAGTTTCTGGACAACCCGCTCGGCATCGATGTCGAACGCCCGCGGCTGAGCTGGGTCATGACAAGCGACGCGCGCGGCGCCCGCCAGACGGCCTGCCAGATCCAGGTCGCCTCATCGGCAGACCGCCTCGCCGACGGCAAGCCCGACCTGTGGGATTCCTCGCGCGTCGAGTCGAGCGATTCGGCCCTGATCCGCTATGCGGGAAAGCCGCTGGTCTCCCGAACGCACGCATTCTGGCGCGTGCGCCTCTGGGATGAACACGATCACCCGTCGCCCTGGAGCGATGTCGCCCATTGGTCGATGGGCCTGCTGCGGCCGACGGACTGGCGCGCCAAGTGGATTGGTGAAGCCGCCGACAGCGACACATTTCAACCCGCCAACAACGGCTATCACTCCGAATTCACCAAGGCCGCCGACGGCGCCAAGTGGCTCGTCATCGATCTCGGCGCCGTGAAGACCTTTGATGAAATCCGCCTCTGTCCGGCGCGACCCTACAATTGGCGCGAAGATGTCCCCGGCTTTATGTTCCCCATCCGCTTTCACATCGAATCGGCGAACAATCCCGAATTCGCCGACGCCACGAAGCTCGTGGACCGCACGGCGCAGGATGTTCCCAATCCCGGCGTCGAATCGCTCCGCCTGAATTTCGACGCCGCCACGGCGCGCTACGTCCGCCTGTCCGTCACAAAGCTCGCACATCGAGGTCCCGGTGAATTCGGTCTCGCGCTGGCGGAAGTCGAAGTTCTGCGAGATGGCGCCAACCTCGCAGAGGGCGCCAGCGTCTCCGCCAGCGACAGCATCGAAAACAACGACTGGTCCAGAGCCCGCCTCGTTGACGGCGACAAAGTCTCCCATGGACCGAAGGGAATGAACCCGCTGACGCCGCCGCTGCTGCGCAAGGCGTTTCCGCTTCGCAGCGACGCCGCCATCCGCCGCGCGACGGTTTACGTGACAGCGCAGGGCTTCTACGCCCTGCGCCTCAACGGCGAGCGCGTCGGCGATCATCAGCTTGCCCCGGAATGGACGGATTACAACAAACGCATCCAGTACCAGACATTTGACGTGACATCACAGCTTCGCGCCGGCGGTAACGTCGTTGTCGCCCAGCTGGCGGATGGCTGGTTTGCGGGGCGCATCGGTCTGGCGGGCATCGCGCCCGGTGGGCGCCCCCGCGCTTTCTACGGCCGACGACCGCGTCTGCTCATGCAGGTGGAGGTTGAGTACGACGACGGCGATCGCGTTCAGCTCATTTCCGATGATTCCTGGAAATTCACGACAGAAGGCCCGCTGCGCCAGGCGGACCTGCTCGACGGCGACATCTACGACGCCCGCCGCCGCATTCAGGCGGTCGATTCGCCGTCGTTCGACGACTCGACGTGGCCGGCCGCCGCGACGTTCGATGATAACGGCGCCGAACGCGACGCCCAGATGAACGACCCGATTCGAGTGACACGGGAGATCAAGCCGATCGCGGTCAGCGAACCAAGGCCCGGCGTCTTTGTCGTCGACATGGGGCAGAACATGGTCGGCTGGTGTCGACTGCGAGTCAGCGGCAAGCCCGGCCAGCAGGTGACGCTGCGCCACGCCGAGGTTCTGAATCCCGACGGCACGATCTATACGGAGAATCTCCGCGCCGCATCGCAGACGGACATCTTCACGTTCGCGTCGAACGGAATCGACACATTTGAACCGCAGTTCACGTACCACGGCTTCCGTTATGTGGAGTTGACGGGGCTCACGGCGAAGCCGGCGCTGAGCGATGTGACGGGGCGCGTACTTCACTCGGCGCCGCCGATCGTGAGCGAGTTTGAGTGCTCCGACGCCTTGCTCAACAAGCTCTGGGCCAACATCCGCTGGACGCAGCGCGCCAACATGATGAGCGTGCCGACCGACTGCCCGCAACGCGACGAACGCATGGGCTGGACGGGCGATATCCTCGCCTTCGCCCAGACCGCCTGCTTCAACATGAACATGGCCGCCTTCTACGAGAAGTGGATGCGTGACATGCGCGACGCCCAGACAAAGGACGGTCGCTTCCCCGATTTCGCGCCGCATCCCTACAACCCGGAGGCGCGATTCTCAGGTGTGCCCGCCTGGGGCGACGCGGGCGTCTTCGTCCCCTGGGCCGGCTACGTCAACTACGGCGACAAGCGCATCATTCGGAAGAACCTCGATGCAATGAAGGCGTGGATCGACTGGATCCATCGGGAGAACCCCGAACTGCTCTGGAAGAACAAGCGCAACAACGACTACGGCGACTGGCTGAACGCCGACACGCTGCGACTCGACGGCTGGCCCGAACATGGCGCCGAGATGCCCAAGGAGGTCTTCGCAACGGCCTTCTTCGCCCGATCGACGGAACTCGTCTCGCGCATGGCCGCCGCCATAGATCAGACGGAGGACGCCCGGCGATACGGCGAACTGGCAAAGCGAATCCGCGAGGCCTTCAATCACGCGTACGTCGATGAGGCCGGCCGCATCGCGGGCGATACACAGGCCGGTTACGCCATCGCACTGGCGTTCGACCTGCTGCCGAAGGAGAAGCGGGCCGCCGCGGCCAAACGCATGGTCGAGACCTTCGAGCGATACGACGGCGCCATCGCCACGGGTTTCCACAGCACGATCTGCCTGATGAATGAGCTGACGGCCGCCGGCTACAACGAAGAGGCCTATCGACTCATCGGCAATCGGCGCATGCCATCCTGGGGCTACGCCATCGACCACGGCGCCACGACCATCTGGGAACGCTGGGACGGCTATGTCGAGGGTCGCGGCTACCAGAACCCCGGCATGAACTCCTTCGCGCACTACGCCCTCGGCTCCGTCGGCGAGTGGATGATGCGATCCGTCGTCGGAATCAACCCCGACCCGTCGCATCCGGGCTACGCACAGATCGTCATTCGGCCGGCGCCCGGCGGCGCCGTGAAATGGGCGCGCGGCTCGCTCGATACCATGCGGGGTCGCGTCGAGTGCGCCTGGCGGATCGAGAAGGACGCCATCCTGCTCGATGTACGGATCCCAGCCAACGCTTCGGCCATCGTGCACGTCCCGACGTCCGACGTTGATTCGGTGATGATCGACGGCCGGCCGATCGCCGAGACGCCGGATGTGAGCGTCGCGTCGCGCGACACAGATTCAATTGCGATTCTCGCTCCGGCCGGTCAGTACGAGTTGAAAGCCGCGTGGACGAAATAGTGATGCGCCTGCGGCTTCTCTGATTCCTCGATCCACGCCGTCATCGCGACAGAGCCTCGGTTCGGCTTCGGGCGAAGCGCAGGCGTTGTGGGGTTCATAACGCCCGCCGCCGAATCGGGGCCCCGCTCTCATTCGATCCATCCGGGCTGCCTCTCGACACGCCTCAGCGGCTTCATTATGAACGAGCCGTTTCCCCGGGGTGTCGTGGATATCTTCGATTCTCTCAAAAAATTCCGACTTGTCCGTTATGTTCCCGTCGGATGGGAGACTAGATGAACTTCGGACGCCGTGCGGCGGCGCCGGTTCCATCGCGCCGCATGCGTTCGTGTTCATGCGTCATGGGGTGAACCGGGGCGCATATCCCGGAGGAGCGGATTCATGTCGAGCGTCGTCGAGTGTTTGATTCGCCGTGGCCGTTTCGCCATGGGCGTCGTCGTTGTGGTGTCGCTGGCGTTTGTGAGTACAAGCGCCGCGGGTGTGACTGACTGTGACTCCAATGGCGTCGACGACGTCGTTGATACGGCGCCCGCCTTCGCGCCCGGCTATTCGACGAACGCCCCCAACAGCGGCGCATTGCTGCTGGCCGACATGGATTCGGACGGCGACGCCGATCTCGTTGTGGCGTCGTCCACCCTTCAGAAAATCGAATGGCATAGAAACCTCAACGGCCTGGGCGATTTTGGCGACGCCATCATCATCGACGGCGACGCCCATGGTGTGAAACACCTGGTCGCGGTCGATCTCGATGGCGATGGGGACAACGACCTGCTGTCCGCGCGGCTCTTTGACAGTGCGATCGATTGGTACGAGAACCGCGATGGCGCAGGCGGTTTCAGCGCGCGGAAGACGATCGTGAGTTTTGCGAACGGCGCCGTCGCCGCGATTCCAGCCGACATGGACGGCGATGGAGATCTGGACATCGTTTCG
>Ga0116151_10000107_pt1 | contig 69242 bp, 59 predicted proteins | sample AD_UKC117_MetaG_FD_89893 | JGI IMG/M metagenome (GOLD analysis project Ga0116151, IMG submission 89893) | Active sludge microbial communities of municipal wastewater-treating anaerobic digesters from Hong Kong - AD_UKC117_MetaG | ecosystem: Engineered > Bioreactor > Anaerobic > Digestate...
AACATCCTCATAGGAGCTCTCGCCGTAGACGCCGCAGCCCGTGATGCTGCCGCTGACCAGATACCCTGTAAAGCCGCCTATATATTGGGAATCGTCGTCCGTGACCTCCAAATTCTGAAGGAGAAGATTGGTGACCTTGCCCGTTCCGAGATTGAGCACCGGGAAGAAGCCAGCGCAGGAGGAAGAGATGCCGGTGGAGACCGTGACATTCGAGATAATATGTTTTCCGCCCGCGATCGTCACGCCGCTTGAGACGCCGGTCGTGCCGAAAAAGTCTTCGTTTTCAAGCGGCTCGAAGCCGATGTCGCCGGAACTGCCGTATTTATCGCTGTAATAGCTGAGCGTGCCGTTTTCCCAGTCGATATCGCTGGTGAACGTGACCGTGGTGACCGCATCGGCGGACAATGTTCCGGCGCACGAGACGCCGCTCACGGCTTTGGAGAGATTTTGCAGGTGGCGCCCGGTTGAGACGTGCACATCCGCGCCGATGACGTTTTCGTACAGGCTGTTCGCTGCGCCGAGGGAGCGGTTGTCACTCGGCGTCGCGGTGACGACGCTTCCGGTATAGGTCATCTGCGCCGTGAGATTCAGCCTTTCGCCGGGCTCATAACCCGATGCGCCGAATTGCTCGCCGAAACCCATGCCGGGCTTCAGGCTGTCGATGACAAATTCAATGGTGACGGTATTTCCGGAGAGCTGAACGTCCGCCGGGGCCGTCTGGAAGGTATGGGATTCCCCGCTGACGACGCCTTCCATCGTGACGGAAAGCTCCCAGTTGGCGGCGGCCGTCTCCGAGACAAAGTAGTTGGTGTATTTCGCCGTGACGTAGAGCTCCTCGCCGTTGGTCAGCGTAAAGGCCGGAGAAAGTTTGACAACGGAGCCGTTGATGTTGGCGAGGGAGGACTGTCCGTAATAGCCCACCTCCGCACGCTTCAGCGCGGTTTCGTCGCCGCGGATCGCCGATACTTCGCTGTAATTAAAATTTTTGTCAGAAAAGAAAACGCCGTAAATATATCCGTTTACCGGATCAAAATCGATGTAATAATAGCTGCCGTTGCGGACGTCGCTGGAGATCGTTCCCTCCGGCATCAGCTCGTCGATCACGGCCGTGTCGCTCTCGTCGACATAGAAAAGGCCCGGGATCACGGTGCCGTCGTCGTCCTGCGCTTCGCTCGCCGTATAAAATTGGGAGAGAGCCTCCTCCTGGAACATGGAAAGCTGATTCCGTGTCTTGAGGTTCACAAGCCTGTTCTGCGCAGTGATATAGATCGCCTTGGCGCTGTTCATGCGCTCAAGGTGGGTGAGGCTGCCCGCATAGTCGGTCAAGCCCGCCGCGGCAACCGCCGCCAGGACGACTATAATTGCGACGACAACCATCGTCTCTATAAGAGTGAATCCGGATCTGCGCTTTTCAAACTTCGTCATTCGCTTGTCTCCTTATAATTCACAAGGGAAACGGCAAAATCCCTGGAGTAGCCGTTGGAAAGCAGAATTGTCATGTTGATGGTATCTCCGGTCTGGATCGCCGTGAAAGCCGAGACTTCCACCGTATAGGTCGGTTCGGGAACAAGATCATAGGAGCCGGAGCCTGTGCTGACCACGAGCTTTCCGTCCTCGTACATCAGGGTCGCATCCAGAAAGTTGTGCTCGGCGTTGGTAAATTGGATCTGGTTGGCATCCGTGCTCACGTTCGTCGCATATTGGAGGTCTCCCTCCACCGCCGCAATCAGGGATTCCATCAGAATATGGGACTGCGAGGTCTTCGTGCTGTCAAAAAACGCCTTTTGACCGACGGAGACGCCTGTGGATACGGCGACAAACACCATCACGACGATCAGCATGGAGACAAGCATCTCCAGAATCGTCATGCCGGAGCCGGTATTCAGTTTTTTGAAGATCTTCGCGCTAAGCTGCTTTGGCATAATCAATCAGTCCCGATTCGTAATGGGTGTAAGTAATCGTATAGGTGTAATTGGTTCCGCCGATGTTGACGGTCGCGGTTCCGGTTTCGGTGCCGGTCACCGCGGTGGAATAGAATTCGTCGTCCTCCGCCCGAACCCGCTCGCTGATCTTCGTGACGGCCATGACGGAGGCGCAAAAGCCTGCGCTGATCAGCGCGATCACCAGAATCGCGCACAGAGACTCGATCAGCGTCTCGCCGTGTCTCTGATGCAGTTTTTTTGCAATTCTGCTCATTCGTTCTTCACCTCGGTGATGGTCTCTGCAGAAAACGTATAGGTCACTACCTCGGTTTCGACATAGGTCGAGGTGTATGACCCGGGCGTGGAGGAAGAAGTGATGCTGGTGCTGTCCGAGACGGCCCAATATACATAAATATGGTCGGAATCGTCGGCCGGGTGGAGATCCGCCTCGACGATGATGGCGTCGCTGTCGTTTTTATAAAGGGAGATGTCCGCCTCGAGCGCGGTGAAAACGGCCTTGTCTACCGAAAGCGTCGCGGCAAGGGAGCTGCTCTCCGAAGTGCCGGCAAAAATCGGGAGCGAGGCAAATTGCCCGATCATGCCGCTCGGATCGCTGGAGGATTCCTCCCTCACGACGTTGGTGCTCGTGCCGGTGACATTTCCCCAATAATCGTAAGTCGTGACCGTGGTCGTCGTGGTTTTTACCGTGACGGACTGCTGATCCAGCTCATCGCGGATCAGGGAAGCGGCGGAAACGAGGGCCGTCTTCTCCTGTTTTTCCGCAAGGCGGTCGGGCAGGCGGCCATAGTCGGCGGAGGCATAGATCAGAATGATCGCGCTGACCGTGGTCAGCACCAGAACCAGAAGCAGCGCGGCAAGGATGGATGCGCCGCGTTCACTTTTGATCCGGTTTATCCCGTTTCTCACAGTTCCGCCTCCTCTCCGGCGCAAAAGATTCCGCCGGTATCCAGAAAATAGATGGGCGCGCCGGATTCCCCCGGCAGGCCGCGGAAAAGATGGCCGGACCGGAGACGGCAAACATTGCCTTCCCCGGTCTGTCCGTCAGTAATCCAGTTCGTAGAAAGTGACCGTGAGGTTGACCTCAACGGCCTGGCCCTGGTTCCCGGATTCATCCTCGAGATAGGTATAGGCAAGATCCGAGATCTGGTTGGGGTATTTGCAGGCGTGCAGGGCGTTGACGATCGTCCGGGCCTGCTGATAGGTCTCGGTCTTGTAATCCATCAGGATGGTGCGCCGCACGATGTTGTCGGTCTCGACGATCTCCTTGAAATACAGGGAATAATCCGCGGAGTTACTCTGGAAAATGGAGTCCATTTCCTTGATGACATTCTGGATATTGTCGTAATCCGGGATCTCCTTGAAATCGGCGGAAGCGCGGATCTCTTCGAGTTCCTTCTCCATCCGCCTTTTTTCGGTCAGCGTGCCGGTCTCGGCGATCATGATATCCTGCTCGGCGGCGGCGTTGGCCTGATATTCGGCGATCTTCGTGTTGATCGGCTCAAGGATGAGCTTGAAATACCCGACGAACAGCAGCAGCAAAATAAAAACGGTCAAAAGCGCTTTTTCACGGCCTGTAAATGCTCGTTTCATCCCAAGACCTCCTCTTCGGCAGCCTGAAGCGTAAGGATCAGGGAAAATTCCAGCTCCGCATCCCATACATTTCCGGCGGCGGCGTTCTCCTCGGTGGTCGAGGCGACGTTGACGGCCACGGACTGTACGATGGGCTCCTGCGCCAGGCTGGAGATCAGATCGGAAATCTGTTTGAGATTCATGCCGCCCATCGAGACGACCAGATTGTTGCCGATCACGGCCGCGGAATGGACCGTGCCGACGGATTTCATCTTTTTCTCGATCAGGCTCAGCACATCCAGACGGTCGGTCGTTATGTATTCATCCTCGCCGAGCCACGACATGGAATACTTGCGGTATTCGCTCAGCACGTCGCTGTAATCGGCGATCTCGTTATCCATCGCAAGACGCTGGTCATAGACCTGATTGTACGCGCGCTCGGCTTCGTTGAGGCGGGCGTACTGGTCGATCACCGCGAATTTCGCAATGGCAAACGTGGCAACGAGAATCAGGGCCAGCATCAGCACAAACGTGACGGGGGTAACGGTTTGCTCTTCCCGCATAACCAGGTTGACGTTTTGCTTGGTAGGGAATTTTGCCGGTTTGAGTATCACTTTCATAATCTCTCTCCCCCCTCAGGCTTTCAGGCCGATGCCGACCGCCTTGGCGAAGAGCCATGGCTTTGCATCCTCCGCATCGAATCCCGGCATCAGCTCCTGCACGCTGTGCACCTCCAGACCGACGGCGGCAGAAATGGCATCCACCAGCTGCGGAATGGCGGCGCCTCCGCCGCAGAGATAAATTTTATCCAGAACACTTTCGCGGTTGTTGAATTTATAGAAGTTGATCGCCTTCATGATTTCGATCGCCATGCGATTATAAACTTCCTTGCAGCGGTCGGCCTCCAGAACCCCGTTGTAGTTGCAGGCGAGGTAGGTGCCGGCCATGTGCTCGCCGACCGTGGTATCCTCGGCGATCACGCGCACCAGATCCTGCGTGCCCATCGGGAAAGTCCGCTGCGTGAAATACCAGCCCTCGTGGAGAATCACCATCCTCGTGCTCTTATAGCCGATGTCGATGATGCAGCTCTCGGCGTCCCGGTCATCCGTGCGCTCCTGATAGCTCCGCATCAGCGACGAGTAGGCGAAGACCTCGGGCATCGCCACTTTAAGGCGGAAGCCCGCGCGCCGGAGCATGGTTTTGTATTCCTCGATGGTGGTCTGGAGCGCCGCGCAGGCGAAGAGTTTGAGCTCCTTGGGCTCGCCGTTTTCATCCGCGATCACGCTCTCGCCCGTCACCAATACGATGCCGCTTCTGTATTTCGGAAAATCCACGACAACCGACGGCAGACCCAGCGTGTCCAGCTCAGGGATTTTATCCTTGAGCAGACGGATGGCCGCGGAGACCGCGTTCTGCTGGCGGAAAAGGTTGATACGCGTGCGCACGCCGCACGGGAAGGTGAGCGCCATGTCGAGCTCGCCGATTTCCTTGATCTGCTCATATTTTCCGCCGGCAAGCTCCCGGGCATAGGCCTCGCAGTCCTCCGGAGTCAGCACCTCCGGGAACAGGGACTCTATCCGGCCGTCCACCCGATATTTGAGCGGCAGACCCGACACGACATGGATATCCGACGCGCCCAGGGTCTGCGCCTTTTCGATAACATCATTGATTGGCTGCATCGTTAAAAACTCCTCATTCTTCCGTGCTGTTGATGACCTTGAACACTTCCTGCATGGTCGTGACGCCGTGGAGAACCAAACTGCGGCAGTTCTCTTTCATGGAGACGAAATTGGTGCGTTTTACGGCCTCCACGATCTGATCGTGCGAGGCACGCTGGTTGATGAGGCTCTTCTCCTCGCGGTTGAGCACCAGGATCTCAAATACCGCCTGACGTCCGAGATAGCCGGTATGGGCGCACTCCGGGCAGCCGGCACCGCGATAGAACATGATGGAGCCGTCGTCTTTCAGACCAAAGAAGTCGAGCTCCTCCTCGCTGGGGCGGTAGGCCTCGCGGCACTTCGGGCAGATCTTGCGGATCAGGCGCTGGGAGATGACGCCCTTGAGGGCGCTGGAAATCAGATACGGCTCGATGCCGATATCGATCAGACGGTCGATCGTGGAAACCGCGTCGTTGGTATGGATCGTGGAGAGGACAAGATGTCCGGTGATGGCCGCGCGCATCGCAATCGTACCGGTTTCACCGTCGCGGATCTCGCCTACGGCGATGATGTCCGGGTCCTGACGAAGGATGGAACGAAGACCGGAGGCAAACGTCATGCCGGTCTTTTCGTTAATCTGGCACTGGTTGACGCCGGGGATCTCGATCTCAACCGGGTCCTCCAGCGTGACGACGTTGACGTCGTCCTTGGCGAGCTCCCGGATCATTGTGGACATGGTCGTGGATTTGCCAGAACCGGTCGGGCCCACGATCAGGATGACGCCGCTGCTGTTTTTCATCAGCGCGGCATATTTCTGAAGATCTCCGCCCTCCAGGCCGATCACGCCTTTATCGAGGAACTGCGCGGACTTGTCGAGCAGGCGGAGAACCATTTTTTCTCCGTGTACCGTCGGCAGGGAGGAAATACGAAGGTCGATGCTCTTTCCCTTGACGTTGACGTTCGCGCGGCCGTCCTGAGGAACCTTGTGCTCGGAGATATCCATATTCCCCATGATTTTCAGGCGGGAAATGACCGGATTCTGAAGATTCGCCGGCACGGTCAGGATCGTGCGGAGCAGACCGTCGATCCGCATCCGGACGACCATGTCGTTCTCCTGCGGCTCGATGTGAATATCGCTTGCGCGCTCCACAACGGCACGCTCGATGATGGAGTTGACAAAGCGGATCGTCGGCACCGCCGCGGTGTCTTCCTCTTCGCTGACGGTATTTTTGACAGGAATGGCCGTCTTCGATACCGTCTCGGCCTCCCGTTTCATTTCCTCGATCGCGCGGGCGGCGCCTTCGTTGCCGTACAGCGTGTTGATCGCCCGCTCCGTCGCCGCACGGGTCGCGATCATGGGGATGACGTTTTTATGGGAGACCCCTTTGATCTCCTCAAGCGCCATGAAGTTCATCGGATCGATCATGGCGACGTAAAGCTCGCTGTTGACCATCTTCACCGGCACAACGCCGTATTTTTTCGCGATATTTCTGGAAACATATTTGGTCAGCTCGACGGGGATCGTCACGCTGGTCAGATCGACAAAATCAACGCCAAGCTGAATCTGCAGCGCTTCAATCAGCTGAGGCTCCGTAATGACGTTGTTGTTGAGCAAAACGTCGCCAAGTCTCTCACCGGTCTTTTTCTGGATGACAAGAGCTTCGTTCAGCTGTTTTTCGTTGATGATTCCGGCAGAAATCAGCAAATCGCCCAAACGTATATAGGTCATATCCCCGCTCCTTCTCTGTCAGTTACCCAAATTCCCACTAAATTTAGATAATAATTCCTATGTTTTAAGGATACTTTTAATAGTTATATTCTATTTTTACTTTTATTGCAATTATCTTGGTTGAAAAATCGGTTTTTTTTATTGTTTTTTCCTTTTATTTCGGTATTTGTTTTCTTTTTTCGTAAAAAACGACCTGGGCCTGTGTCGAAATTTGGAAACGGTCGGATTCGTTTTTCTGCATCGTTTGGGCATCGGCTCCGGCCTCGCAGCCGCGGCCATGAAACCGCGCTTTCTTTTTGAGAAAAATAGGCCTGTCGGGTTCGCAAACGCCGAACATGCAGCACGATTGGAAATGAAATTCATTTTCGGCCTGCGGATGTCTCCGTGCTCCGGATTTGTCCTGATTTTTCCATATGCGGAATCCGGTTTTGTCCCCGTTTGAAAGCTGTATATTCTTCCTCATTTTGCAGAGAATAGGAAAGCAACCCGGTGAAAGGATGAGACCGCCTTTTCCTCCTAAAGGGAAATTGGCACTTTCCGAAGCGAGTTTTTCCTGATGCTCAATGGGAAATCTTCATTTCGGCAGCCGGGCCCGGCGGGGAATCCCGGCGCCCGGAAACGGAGCCCGGGATTCCTCTCCGGGCGGCGGGACGGACGGAGAATTTCATCCGCACCGATCACATGGATTTTGGCCGGGCATCCGAAAAGCGCTGGGGATAAGGCCCGGCCTCGGCAAAATCCAAATAAACATGGAAAGGTATTGAAATCATGAAAGCCACAGGCATTGTCAGAAGAATCGACGACCTCGGCCGTGTTGTGATACCGAAAGAGATCCGGAGAGTTTTGCGCATCCGCGAGGGCAATCCCCTGGAAATTTTTACCGATAACGACGGAGAGGTCATTTTTAAAAAATATTCGCCCATTGGGGAGTTGTCCGAATTTGCCGGGCAGTATGCCGACGTGCTTAACAAAGTCGGCGGCTACCCGGTCCTCATCTGCGACCGGGATCATGTGATCTGCGCCTCCGGGGTTCCGAAGAAAGAGGTCGTGGAACGGCGCGTCTCCCCCGCCCTTGAGGACCTGATGGAACACCGGGGCACCTTCTCCTCCACCGGCACAGACAAAAAACTTCAGCCCGTCGAGGGCATGGAACGCAGCGCCCTCGCCGCCGCTTCCATTGTCGCCGCCGGGGATGTCTGCGGCGCGGTCATCTATCTCTGCGGCGACGGAGACTGCCGCGCGACCGAAGCCGAAAACAAGCTCGTCTCGGCGGCCGCGTCGTTTCTGGGAAAACAGATGGAGGAATAGCTTCTCCGAAGCCGTTTTCGGCCGGCGGCGCTTTTTGGCCGCGGGCCCCGATGTTGGAAAAGAAAAACGATCCTGTATAAAAAAGAAAGCCTTCGGGAAAAAGGCTTTCTTTTTTGTTTTTTATTTTTCGGACGGCCTGCGGAGTTCATCTTCCATGATATTGATGAGTTTTTCGAGCAGGACGATGGCCTGTGCGGAATCGGATTCCCCCATCTTTTGGTAGATCTGGGCCGAAAAATCCCGGGCAAGCTCCAACTCCTCCCGGAAGACGCGCGCCCCTTCCTCCGTCAGAAAGACGAAGGTCTTCCGGCGATTGCCGGCATCCGTCTGGCGAAGAATCAGGCCCTTGTTTTCCAGCACACGGAGCAGGTTGGTCACCGCCGACGGCGTGACATGGAGCTGCTCCTTGATCTGCGAAACGGTGGCCTGAACCCCGCTTTCGCGGAAATCCCACAGGGTGCTCAGCATGGCGAATTCTGCGCTCTGAACCCGGCGGTGGATCTTTTTGAAATCCAGCCGATGTGCCCGGCGGAGCAAATCGATGACCTGATGGATTCTCTCCTCGCCGTCAAATGCGGTTTCCCGGTCCATGATTCCGCCCCCGTCAGCCCTCCGACGGCGTAACGACGACGCTGCCGGAAGATGTTTCATAGGAAAGCGCGGCGCCATCCGACAGATCCGGCGACCAGGAGGTGACCACCAGATCGCCGGGCGCGATGCCCTCCGTAACGGCGGTGGTGGTCTCGTCGGAGAGCCCGGTCTGAACCGGAGTCCGGACCGCTTTCCCGTCTTTCGCAAGGAAGACATAGGCGCCGTCGTCGCCGTAATAAACCGCATCGTAAGGCACGAGGACGGCATCCTCCTGCCGGTAGGTATCGGTCGTCACGGAGACTGTGGTATAGGAGGCAAGCGCGCCTTCCTCCGCGTCCACCGAAGCCTTAATTTTGAAAAGGCCTTTCGTCAGATCAAGGGAAACGCCGATCTCGGTGATCGAACCGGGATAGGTTTTGCCGTTGCGCTCCACCGTCACCGCCTGCCCCACCGCGAGCGCGTTGCGCACCTCTTCGGTGACGTAAAACGTGGCGGTCATGCTGGCTTTATCGGAGATAACAAAGGCGGCGGAGCTTCCCGCAAATCCGTGTTCTTCGGCGGAGACGCTCTCCACAATGCCGGAGATCGGCGCGGTAATTTGATAAAGGCTGAGCTGGTACTCGGCCGCCTCCACCGCGACGGAGACCGCGTCGAGCTGCGCGTCCAGAATGGCCTGGGTTTCCTCGCGGAGGTCGCCCTGCGTGATCTCCGCGGAGCCCTCGGCAAGAGCCAAGGCATCCCGATAACCGGAGACGGCCTGACGGTACTGCTTGATTGCGCCGTCCAGCGAATCAATGCCGCTCTGGATCGTGGATTGGGCGGAGGAGACGGCCGCAAGCTGTTCCGCGGCGGCATCCATATCCTCCTCCAGGCCGTCGATGTAGGAATCAAGGCGGTCGACGCTGGTGCCCCATTCGACCAGCAGGTCGTGCACCGCGCCGCATGCGGCATAGGCCTCGTTCTCCGGATCGTCCAGCACGGCACGCAGTTCCGCATCGCTGAGCACATCGTAAGCCACCAAGGTCTTCTGCGCCTCCACGGCGGTCGCATAGGCGGTCGCCGCCTGCTGATAGGCGGCTGCGGCCTGCGCTGCGGCGGTCTCCGTGTCCTCCAGACTGTCCTCCAGATCGCTCCTGCTGTCCCTCGCGTCATGGACGTTGTCGGTATAGGCGGAAATGGAATCCTTGATCGACTGGATGTTGGAATCCAGCTGAAGATCGGTGAGATCGTAGGTGGAGCCGGTGGTCTGATTCATCGTGGCCACCGTGGCCGCATAGGAGGCCTCGGCGCTCGAATAAGAGAGCTGCGCGGCCTCGTCGTCGATCGTCATCAGGAGCTCTCCCTCCTCGACCCGGTCGCCGACCGAGACATAGACGCCCGTGATCTCCCCCGCGGCGAGCGGCACGACATAGACCGATTCCCCGGCCGTCAGCGTACCGATATAGGTATTTTTCAGCACCAGATCGCCGGTCCCGGCCTCGCCGACCGTGACGGGAATCGTGGTATCCTGAACCGCGGCCTCCTCGCTGCTGCAGGCGCCGAGCGTCATGAGCATGAGCACGGTCAGCAGCAGAGCCGTCATTTTATGTAACAGGGAGTTATTCATCTGTTTTAGCCTCCTCATCCGATTGTTCCGCTTCCGCATTCGGGTTTTGCGCCTCCGGGCCGGGCTCTCTGCCGGCATCCGGATCTTCGGCGGCACCCGGCGGCTCCATCCCGGAGATTCCCTCGGTCCGCAATTTTTCTTTAATGTCGTCCGTCAGGCCGAGGTACTGGGCCTTCTTGCCGGCCATGACCATGTAGAAGTCCGGCTGAAGCAGCAGGATGAGCAGCGTGGAGGCCATCAGCCCTCCGGCGATGACCATGGACATGCCCTTGAGCATCTCGGTATCCGGGTTTGTGGTGAAGGCCGTAGGCATCATGGCAAGCACGGTCGTGAGCGTCGTCATCAGGATCGGGCGCAGACGGATCTGGCCGCTCTTGGTGAGGGCCTCTTCCACCGGCATATGAATTTTGAGCTGGTTCGCGGTATCGACGAACAGGATGCCGTTGTTGACGACCGTGCCCACCAGCGTCAGGAAGCCCATCAGCGAAATCATGCTGAACGTGGTTTGCATCAGGAACATGACAAGGAAGGACCCGATCAGGCAGAACGGGATGCTGACCATGACCATCAGCGAGAACCGCGGCGATTCAAACTGGATCGCCATCACAAGGAAGACCAGAAACACGCCGAATCCGATGGCGGCGAGCATGCTGTACAGTTCCTCATACATAGTCTCATCCATGTCGCTCTTTACGATTTCAACGCCCTCGGGCAGCTCGATCTCATCCAGCGATGCATAGATCTTTGAGCTCGCGGTCCAGCGGGAGGATTCCGTCGGCGTCGCGGTCAGCGTGATCCGGTAGCTGCCGTCCTTGCGGACCCGGGTCTCCAGCTCCTCGCCGTAGGAGAGCTCGGCGATCTCGCTGAGCGTGACCGACGTGCCATAGGGCGTGGAGATGGCCTTATCCATCAGGTGGTTGACATTGTCGTACCGCCCCTCGGGATATTCGAGCCGGATCGAGTACTCCTCGTCGTCGATCACCATCGTGGAGGCTTCGACGCCGCTGACGGAGAAATAGAGATCCATGGCGACCTGCGCGGGCGTCAGGCCGACGGCCATGGCCTTCTGCGGATCGATCAGGATGCCGGCCTGCGTCGATGCCTGCTCGGCGTCGGAGTCGACTTTAATGACGCCCGGAACCTTCTGCATGACGGCTTTGACTTCCTTCGCGGCCGTCTTGAGGTCGTCGAGGTTATTGCCTTGAAGATCAATGACCGTGTTGGCGCTCAAATAAGAGGTGAACGCGGACATGATGCCGCCGCCCGTGCCGGAGATGGTCAGATCCATATTGGTTACGTCTTTAAAAAGATCGGTGTAATATTCGACCGCCTCTTCCGAGGTGCGCTCGCAGCCGTCCGCGCTGTAAGCGGTGAGCGTGGCGGTATTGCTCGTCATGTTTTCTCCGGAGACGGAGAGGCTCACCTCGTCGAAGTTTTCATCCGCGAGCAGAGCCTCCTCGATCGGGCGGATCTGTTCGTCGATGGAGGAAAGCTGCGTGCCCGGACGGAAATCCGCGGTCACGGAGATGCTGCCGTCCCAGGAGATCGGGATCAGTTCCATATGTAACGTAAGCGCAAGGACCACCGCTCCCGCAAAGAGTCCGACCGCCGCCAGGATTCCCCTCCATTTATGGCGGAAGAGCTTCGGCATGAAGCGGCCGTATGCGTCGGTAATTTTCTTAAGAAGCCGGTTGATCGGAAGATCCTCCCGCGGCTTCGGCTGCAATTTTAAGAAGGCGAGCGGCACGATGGTGACGGCGCTCACCAGAGAACCCGTCAGAACAAAGATGATCGTCCAGCCGAATTCGATGAACATCTGGCCGGTCAGGCCTTTCATAAAGGTCAGCGGCAGGTAGACGACGATCGTGGTCAGCGTGGAAGCCAGAATGGACATCATGACGGTTCTGCTGCCGGAAAGGGCGGCCTCCCGGTAACTTGCGCCTTCCTCTTTCAGGCGGAAACAGCTCTCCAAGACGACGATCGAGTTGTCTACGATCATGCCGATGGCGATGATGAGCGAGCCGGCGGTCAGCAGGTTCAGCGTGTACCCCAGCAGGCGCATGCAGCAAAGGGCCATCAGCACCGAGAACGGCATCGACGCGCCGACGATCAGGCTGGCTTTCAGATCTCCTGTAAAGAGCAGCAGCACCAGCATGCAGCAGGCGACGCCGATCAGCAGCGTCTCGCCGATCGTGGAGAGGGCGTTTACAATATATTCTCCGGCGTTATAAATCAGCTGAAAGCGCATATCCGGGTTCTTCGCCTGGAATTCCTCGATGATATTGACAACTTTCCTCGCGACCGAGACGGAGCCCGCAGACTGGTTTTTGGTCGCCGTGAGGATGATGCTCTCATCCCCGTTATAGCGGCTCAGGCTGTCGGTGGATTTGGCGTTCATGGAGATCCCCGCCACGTCGCCGAGCGTGATCTGGCTGCCGGTGGCGGTGATCAGGGGAACGCTGCGCAGATCCTCAAGGGAGGTGATCTCCGAGGAGGCCACCACACCGATATCCTGCGAACCTGCCTGGACGCTGCCCGCCGGGACGTTGAAATCCGCAGCCGTAATAAAGCCGGCGACCGAGCTGATCGAAAGGCCGTACTGGCTCATCAGCTCCTCGTTGAGCATCACGCGGACATAGTTTTCCTCGCCGCCGTAGAGATCCACTTTGGCGACCTCGTTCAGCGCCTCGATATCCGGCACGATATTGTCCTCCACATAGGAGAGCAGGTTCTCGGCATTCGGCGCCTCGATGGAGACCTCGATGGTCGGCATGGCGTTCAGCGAGAGCTCCATGATGATCGGCTCCTGCGCCTCATCCGGGAACGTCACGCCATCCAGCGCAATGGAGAGGTCGGAATAGCACTCGTTGATGTCCACCCCGTAGTCGTAGGTGAACAGTACGAGAGAATAGTTTTCATACGAATAAGAGGCCACACTGTCGATGCCGGAAAGCGCGCTTCCGGCATCCTCGACGCCTTTCGTGACCAGCTTCTCCACGCTGTTCGGCGCGGCGCCGGGATAGACCGTCATCACGATCAGCATCGGCATATCCATCTCCGGCATCAGCTCCATGCGCAGACCGAACATGGAATAGATGCCGAACACGGCGACGGCAAGGACCACCAGCAGCGCGGAGATCGGCCGTCTCAGCACAAGTTTTGTCATGTTGTCTTTTCCTCGCAGTTCTGAAGAATGAAAGCAGGTGCACCGTGCACCCCGTGCACAATATAGACAGGTTTATTATATTATCTTTTCCATCCGTGTCAACCATGTGAGACAAAAAAATCGGGCGCCGGGAAACGACGTCCGATAAAAACAGCCCTAAAAATTAAAGGAATCCATACTCGGGATGATAGGGGCACCACGGACGGATTTCGACAATCTCCTTGCAGGCGGAATCTTTTGCGCGGACATAATAGCTGTTGACCCAGCCCCGTTCATCCGGCTTATCCTCCGTGCAGTAGGCGTGAACGACAAAATATCCGTTGTCGTCGCGGTAAGCGCCGTCCTCGATCATGTTGAAAATTCTTCCGCCGTAGACGATCTCTGTACGCATGACGCATCCTCCCGATTTATATTCCGCGTTTCAGTATAACCGATCCTCCTATTAAAATCAAGATCCCGCACGTTTTTCCGCGGTTTCAATTTCCAAAAATTTTTCTTTATCCCCTCAAGAAAATATGGTATATTGAAAAAGCAGTTTCACGGGAAAGGAAGTGTGGCATGGACGTATTTTCGGTTTTTACCCTGCTCGGCGGCGTAGCTTTCTTTTTATTTGGCATGAACACCATGTCCGGCGGACTGGAAAAAATGGCGGGCTGTAAACTGAAAAAAGCCCTCAGAGAGATGACCTGCAGTAAATGGAGAAGTTTGCTGATCGGCGCAGGCATCACCATCGCCATCCAGTCCTCCTCCGCTCTGACGGTCATGCTGGTCGGGTTCGTCAACTCGGGCATCATGGAAGTCTGCCAGACCGTCGGCATCATCATGGGCTCCAATATCGGCACCACGCTGACCGCGTGGCTGCTTTCGATGGTCGGCATCGAAAGCGACAATTTCTTTCTCCGCCTGCTGAAGCCGGAATCTTTTTCGCCGCTTGCGGCCGTTGCCGGAATTCTGCTCTCCATGAGCAAGAGCCGTAAGAAAAAGCAGCTCGGTGAGATCCTGCTTGGATTCGGCGTGCTGATGTTCGGCATGGAACTGATGGGCGATGCGGTCGCCCCTCTTGCCGACATGCCGGAATTTAGCCAGGTGTTGACCGCCTTCAGCAATCCGGTTCTGGGAATCCTGATCGGCGCGCTTATCACCGCGGTCATCCAGAGCTCGGCGGCCTCCGTCGGTATGCTTCAGGCGCTCTCCCTGACCGGCAGCGTGACTTTCGGCGCGGCGATCCCGATCATCCTCGGCCAGAATATCGGCACCTGCGCGACCGCGCTGATCTCCAGCATCGGCGTCAACCGCAACGCCAAACGTGTTTCCGTAATCCATATTTCCTTTAATATCATCGGCACGGCTTTGTTTTGCGCCGTATTCTATACATTAAATGGGATTCTCAAATTTTCGTTTCTTGAGAACGCCATCACTCCCTTTGAGATCGCATTATTCCATACGCTCTTCAACCTCGCCACCACCGCGGTTCTGCTGCCCTTTGCCAAGCAGCTCGAGAAACTTGCCTGCCGCGTCGTAAAGGAGAAGAAGAAAGGCTGTGATTTTGCTTATCTGGATCCGCATCTGCTGCTGACCCCGACCCTTGCGATCGGAGAATGCACGCAGATGACGGCAAAAATGGGCGAATATTCGAGGGACTTTCTGAAGGATTCCCTCGATCTGCTTTTCCATTACAGTGAAAAACGCGCGGACGATATGATCGAGGACGAGTCGAAGCTCTATGTTTACCGTGACAGTCTGATGCCGTTTCTGATTCAGCTGTGCGGAAACGATCTCTCCCCCGAAGACAGCCGTGAGGTCACGCGCCTGCTCCACGCGGTCGGCGACTTCCGCAGGATCGGCGACCACTGCATCAACATCATCAACTGCGCCACGGAACTCAATGAAAAAGAAATCCCGCTCCCCGACAAGGAGAAGGACGACCTGCGGGAATGCGCGAAGCTCCTCATCCGTCTGTCCGACGCCGCAACCGTGCTGTTCACGGAGAACGATCCCTTCCTTGCGCAGGATATTTATTCCCTCGAGCGCGCGCTGACCAACCAGACCTGCTCGGCCAAGGACGGCTACATCCTGAGACTCAAACAGGGCGCCTGCCCGCTGGAGGACGGCATCCTCTTTAACGACCTGCTCCACAACATGGAGCGTGTCTCGAGCCACCACTGCGCCATCGCGGCGACCGCGCTGCAAATTTCCCGCAACGAGCTGTAAAGGCCTCTCCCTTTTTCCGCTTAAATACGCCGTTCCATACGCTTTGGAACCGGCGTTTTTCTTTTTATTGCCGCCAACAATATTGTTTTATAGTATAATAATCATAAATATATAATATTTTCGGCATTTTTCTATATTTTCTCTACATAAGGCTATTCTTTCGCGGTCGTATGCCATAAAAAAGCGCCCCTGCCGTTCGGCGGGAGCGCTTTTATTTTTTCTGGCTTTCCGGCCTGCGGTAGACCCGGCTCTCGTCGGCCGCCGCGTGAAGCGAGACATCCGCCTCATCCGCCGGAAGATCCTCCGTCTTCTGGAAGCCGTATCCGGCCGCCGCGGTAAACGCATTTTTGCACCGCGGAAGGTAGCGGTCGTAGTAACCCCTGCCGCGTCCGAGGCGGCGGCAGTCCGGGCTGAAAGCGACGCAGGGCGCGATCACCGCGTCGAGTTCCTCCGGCGGAATCCGTCTGGCGCGACGGGGATCCGGCTCCGGGATCCCATGAATGCCGGCGACAAACGCATCCGGTGCCTCGGGAAGATAGGCCTCCATGGAGCCGTCGCTCCCGCAGACCGGGAACGCAACCGCCGCTCCGTTCTTTTGCAGGAGCTCGTTCAGGGCGCCGACATCCGCTTCCCCTCCGGCCGGGAGATAGGAGAGCACCGTCTTGGCCACGGCGAGCTCCGACAGGGAGAGCAGGTTTTCGCAGATTGCCGCGGAGAGTCGGCGGCGTTTCGGCTCGGGAAGGGATCTCCTCTGCCGGAGGAGCCGTTCACGAAGCTGTTTTTTCCGGCTGAAAACGTCCATATTTTTCCCTCAGATTCTTCATCACCGGCGCGGTAAGCAGAAGCCGCAGCGCGGTATACTGCACGGCGAACATCACGATCGTCTCCATGACCCGCGCAGCGAAGAGCTGGCGAAACGGGACGCCATAGAGAAAATGAATGAACAGCGTATTGAGGCAAAGCGTGACCAGCGTCAGATTTGCCAGAGAGGCCGTCGCGATCTCTTTTCTCGTGACTTCCCTCTTATGGAGAAACGAGCCCCAGATCGCTCCGGAGAGCGCGGCCGAAACCGTAAACAGCGGGCTGTATGCGCCGACCGGAAACAGCAGCGAGCCGGCGAGATCCCCGATCCCCGCACAGGCCGCCGCCCAGAACGGCCCAAACAGAATGCCGCAGACCGCGGCCGGCAGAAAACCGAAGCCGATCTTGACGCTGAGCGTATTGACCGAGCAAAAGCGCGTCAATACGACATCCAGCGCCGCCAGCACCGCCGTCAGCACCACCGCCTGAACGTCATATTTTTTCATGGCAGCGCCCCCTTTCATCAAATTTTTTCGTTTTATGGGCAGGAAGTCTGCCGAAGCGAACGTGTTTGTTCTGTTCTTACTGCGCCGCGGCATTCTCACGCCCCGGCTTTCCGCCTCTTTGAGTGGGCGGTTTCCGGGAGAAGCATGATCTTGGCCATATATCTCCGGGAGAAAATTATTTTTCGAAGCAGGAGCGGATATCCCCGGCCATAAAGAGCGAGCCCGCCGCACAGACAACGCCGTCCGCGCCCGCCTTTTGCAGCGCGAGCGCGACCGCCTGCCGGACATCCGGCACCGCAGCCGCAGGTTTGCCTCCGCGGGAGAGAAACGCCGCAAGTTCCTCCGCCGGCAGACGGCGGGGGTTATCCGGCTCTACGGCGATATACTCCGAGGCGAGCGGCTCGATGGGAGCGAACATGTTCTCCCAATCCTTGTCCGCCATCACGCCGACAAGGAAAATTACCCCCCTGCCGCCGAGCGTCTCTTTGAGGCAGGCGGTTAGCGCCTCCATGCACTGCGGATTGTGTCCGCCGTCCAAAATGAATAGCGGCTCCCGCGAGAGAATTTCAAACCGCGCGGGCCAGTGCGCCTGTTCCATTCCTCTGCGGACGGCATCTTCCGGAAGAATCCAGCCCTTCCGGCGCAGAACTCCGACCGTCTCAAGCACGACAGCCGCGTTCCGGCGCTGGTGCTCGCCGAGCAGGGCGATGCGGATGCCGGTTTCTTCGCCGTAATCAAAGATCTGGCCGTCGAGCCCGGAGGAACAGAGACGCAGCTTTGAAAAATCCGCCTCCGTAAAATCCACGCCGGTTTCGGTGCAGCGCTCTCTGAGCACCGCACGGACGGACGGCTGCTGCTCATAGCTCACCGCCGAGCACCCGGGCTTGATGATCTTCGATTTTGTCGCGGCAATCGCTTCAACTGTGCCGCCGAGATACTGCATGTGGTCAAGGCCGATATTTGTGAAGACGGCGGCCTCCGGAGCGGAAATGACGTTGGTCGCGTCCAGTTCGCCGCCCATGCCGACCTCAAGCACGACAATCTCACACATCTGTTCCGCAAAATACAAAAAGCCGAGCGCCGTCACCATCTCGAAGGTGGTCGGGTGATCCGGCATGGCATCCGCCGCCGCGCGCACCCGTTCCGTCAGCCGGCAGAGCGCCTCGTCCGGGATATTTTCTCCCAAGACGCGGATGCGCTCGGCAAAACAGTTGACGTAGGGCGAGGTATAGAGCCCGGTTTTGTAGCCTGCGGCCCGGAGAACCGATTCCAGCATGGCGGCCGTGCTGCCCTTGCCGTTGGTCCCGGTGATATGAATGTATCGGAGATCCCGCTGAGGATCCCCCAGACGGTCAAGCAGATCGGACATTCGCTCGAGTCCGAGCCTGCTGCCGCGCCAATCGATGCTGTTGAGGTAGGAAACACTCTGGTTTACGTCCAATAAAAGATCTCCTTCGTTTGATCATCCGGCCTGCCGCGCCGTGCAGGATATAAGCCGGCAGCATGAATCCCCGGGAGCGCCGGCCCTCCACAAGGAAATCCCATGAGAAACGGCTTCTCGAAAAGATTTCCCCGATCCTATCGCTTGTCCCACCGCACGGCACGCTGTCGGGCAGAATATGTGCCAACAATATTTCTCGGGAATATCGGCCTTTCGCACAGATACCGGGTGGAATAAGTCCTTCGGAAAACGGGCATGTTTAAAATCCCCGAGAATTATTGTTCGGCCCGCCGGGTACTGCGTTCCGCCGCTTCCGCGACGTGATCGATCAGCACCGCGGAGGTGACGGCCCCCACGCCGCCCGGCACGGGGCTGACCGCCGAGACGATCTCCGCCGCCGCCGCGAAATCCACATCGCCGCAGACGGAGCCGTCTTCGCTCACATTGACGCCGACATCGAGCACGGTCTGCCCCGCGGAAAAGCAGTCTCTTCCGAGAAGGCCCGGCTTCCCCGCCGCGGCAATAAGAAGCTCCGAGCGGGCGCAGATCTCCGCAAGGTTTTTTGTCTTTGTGTGACAGAGGGTGACCGTGGCGTTGCGTCCGGTCAGCAGCATCGCGAGGGGTTTCCCCACCACGAGGCTCCGCCCGACGACGGCCGCGTTCTTCCCGCAGAGTTCCACTCCATAGCCGTCCAGCAGGCGGATACACGCCTCGGCCGTACAGGGGGCAAATCCCCTGCCGCTCCCGGTGAAGACCCCGGCGAGAGAGGCATCCGTCACGCCGTCCACATCCTTTTCCGGCGGGATGGCGGCACGGACCTTCTCATCGGAAATCTGCCCCGGCAGCGGGCGAAACGCCATCAGCCCGTGAACCGCCGGGTCCTTCGCAAATTTCTCCACGGCGGAGAGAACCTCCGCTTCGGAGGCATCCGCCGGAAATTCCTGCTTGACGACGGAGATGCCGGCCTTTTCGCAGCGCCGGCAGATGCCGCGCTCATAGACTTTGTCGCCGCCGTTTTCCCCGACCCGGATAAGCGCGAGCGCCGGGACAATTCCCTTCGCCCGCAGCGCGGAAACCTTCTCCGCGGTCTGCTGCGCAAGAGAGGCCGCGATCTCTTTTCCATACAGAATTTCTGCCACGGCTATCCCTCCTTCTTTGCGGAGAGACGCGCGGCGACGGATGCGTAGACTGCTTCCGCCCGCGGCACAAATTCCGCGAGCATCGCTCCGGCTTTGGCTTCCAGCGCAGCGGCCTTTTTCCGGTCAGCCATATATTTCGTATTGATAAACACATTGAGGGAAGCGCCCCGGATCGCCGCAGAACACAGCGCCGCGCCGACCCCGGCATCCGAGACGGCGAGCGTACTGCCTTTTTCCGCATAGACCTCCAGCAGCTCCGTCACCCGGCAGGAGGCCTCCATGATCTCCATCGGCACCGCGCATGCCGCATCCAGCGCCGACTCCATCGCCTTCGCGCGGGCGGCCTGCTCCTCCGGCGTCTCCTTCGGCATGGAATAGACCTCCGAAAGCGGAAGAAACGCCTCGGCATCCGCATCCGCGAGAGAGAGCAGCTTTTCGCGCAGCGGGTCCGCGCGCTCGTTGAGGGTGAGGATCTCCACCTCCACGTCGGCATATTTTTTCTTTCCGAGCGTCAGGTTCCCGACCATGCTGCCAAGAGCGGCTCCCAGCGCGCCGGCCAGCGCGGACGCACCGCCGCCGCCGGGCACCGCCTGTTTGGAGGAAAGCTCCTCCAGAAATCTGCCGCAGCTCATTTCTCCATAGCGCATCGCGGCGCCTCCTTTCCGTCTTTTGTTGTTTTAAAACAGGTTGTTGTCAAAATGGTATTATATCACAGGGCGCGGCAACAATAAATGCCGCGCGGAACCCCGGCGCAAAAAATCACGCGTGCCGCGGGAACCGCTCCCCGAGCACAGGCCAGAGTATTTTCCAAGCATGCTACCCGAGGTATGTTATCATTTTAAATTCCACTTCGTGGGAGAGCGATGTCACAGAAAGTCCTTCATGCATGCCCCGTCTTTGGCTATCATTTTCAGCCCTACTTCATGGGGAACCGGCATCTCAGAGAACTTTACAACCATACTCCCCGGATCCCGGCTATAATCTCCAATCTTATTCCGCAAAAGGTCGGCGCAGTACAAAACTTTTACGAAGACTCCGTTTTTCGCCTTTTTCCCGCGCAGAACCAGACGATAAAGAGCAGCGCGGCGGCCGAAACCGCTTCTGCGGTGCGCCAGGAAACCGGTTCGTGAAAATCGACCGTAACCGTCCCGGCAAAATCCGGCGGGACCGCCACCGTCAGCACGTTGTTGTCCCCGGCATAGCAGGTCAGGCTGTCTCCCGACTCCGTTTTTGCGGAATAATAGCGATAGTAGAGCAGCGGAACCGCGATGCCCGCGTTGCTCCCGGACTCGTTTTCGCAGAAGAATGTCACGCGGACGCCGTTCTTTTCGTAATCCGAGATCGTGACGTCTTCCTCCGTCTCGGGTTCCCCGGCATAGAGCAGGTCCGCGTCCGTGCCCTCCGGCAGATATTCTCCGCCGCCGATGCTGAAGGTGCCGATCGAGCCCCGGTCATAATAGCGGTAGGCGCCGTGCTCATTGAGCACGTCATAATAAGTCCACGAGGCCGTGAGAAATACCGCCGCGGCCAACACGCCGGAGAGAACCGCCTCCGCCGTTTTTCCGTAGGCGTGGCGGAAGGCGAGCGCCGCCGCACAGGAGACGCCCGCGAGCATCAGCCCGCCGATCCCGAGGTAGCGCCACGGGAACTGGATATTGGAGACCACCAGCGCCGCAAGATCCCCCATGCGGGAGATCCGGTCCCATGGAAAATAGATCGTGCAGAGAAAACAGGCGATCCCGGAGAGCAGCAGCAGGACGACGCCCTTTTTCCGGTCGGCTGCCGGAACGCCCTCCTTTTTGACCACGCAGCTCCAGAGAAAGGCGGCCGCACCGATCATCAGCGCCGCGCCGAGGCAGAGCGGCATCTCGCCGGGCATGCCGCCGATGCCGGACTGGCTGTTTCCGCTGCCGTTCTGGAAGAGCGAGAACATCTGCGCCGGATAGACGCCGTCGGTCTGAATCAGATTGTCGAGCCGGGAGGCGCTGTTAAAGACAAAGGCATCCTTCCGGTAGCTGAGAAACGGCACCGCGTAGGAGGCGCAGAGCAGAATGGCGGCGAGAACCGTCTTGCAAAGGGCGAAGAAGCGCTCCTCCCGGAACACGCGTTTGCAGAACAGAATCAGACCGAGAACCAAAAATGTGCCGGCCGTGACGCAGGAGATCACATGGCTGTAGCCGATGCCGGCGATGGCGAGCGCGGGCGCGACCCATGCTTTTCGGTAGCCGGAGCTGTTCGTATCGCCGAACAAAAGCTCGTACATACCCGCCAGCAGCACCGGCAGGAACATCATCGCACAGAATTCACCGGCCGCGCTGCGCACATAGAGATCGGTCAGGCGGTAGGCGGAAAGCGTATAGAGCGCCGAGCCGAGCAGCCCCGCGTTCTCATCCCGAAAGATTTTTTTGAAGCTCCAATAGGCGAGCAGGCAGGTCGCCGCGTTGACGAAAAACAAGAAGGCATTGTATGCGCCCTGTACGGTGAAACCCGCAATCCTTAGAAGCGCCGGAACATAAAGGAACAGATCGCCGTAAAAAACCGAGGTTGCGTAGCCGTAGCCGTCGAGCCAATAAGGCTGAATCCTGACCGGGAACTGCCCGGAAAGAAGTCCCTCCCGCAGGCCCTCGATCCGCATCAGATGAAAACGGATGTCGTGCCCCTGCATCACATAGTCCGCACCGAGCGGCACCGACGCCGCAAGGATGATCGCCGCAAGGATCAGCAGGCGTCTGCCCTGTTCCTCCGTCAGGCCGTTCCTTTTCCAAAGGAGCCAAAGCAGCGCCGCGCCGTCCAGAAGCAGGAATGCGCAGAGCCATTTAAACGCGAGGTACAGGCCGGCCTGCGGGCACTCCGAAATCGTAAAGCCTTTTATCACGAAGGTACCCGTTCCGCAATAATTGGTTTGCAGTTCAAGATTGTCGACATCGGCGGAGAGCCAGATCCGGAAAGTGACCGATTCTTCGCCCGGCGCGAGGAAAATGACATCCTCCTTCAGGGCGCCGTAAGGAATATCCGCGGCGAAGGCGTTGCAGGTGTTGCCGTCGGTATCCGCGTAATAATTGAGGGTGACGTCGTAGGTGCCGGAAGAGAGCGGAAGATACGGCCCATAGGTGAAATTGCCGCTCTCCTCATAGCCGAAGGTGCCGTCGACCCAGACGCCATCCCAGTATTCCGAATTGATCCCTTTCGTCATCGAAAGAGCATCCGCTTCCACCTCGCGGAAATAGAGCTCCCGGCCGGAGAGCTGCCTGCCGAATGCGCAGAGCAGCAGAATCATCCCCTCCGCCGCAAGCAGCAGCGCAATGCGCCTTCTGTTTTCCGCAATGATTTTCTTCATGATGGCCTCCGCATATTTAATGTACATATAATATATAATTTTTGCCATTTTTTCAAGGGAAGAACCGCTCTTTTAGCAGAAAGCACACTTTCTGCCGGAAAAGGACGCTTTCCTTTCAGAAAGTGCGTCAATCTTCGGAAATGTATGCTTTCCTTCGGGAAAATGCGCTTTCCCTTGACTTGAAAGCCGTGGGAGCATATAATTTCCACGGGTATTTCCCAAGGACACTAAGAAAGAGGACGAAACATGAGATTCGTATTGGCCGTTTTTTTCTGCCGGATACTCTACCTTGCCGGCAGAATGGTTCATAAGGGCACCGCAAAGCCGGGCGAGTGGGCGCTTCGGCTCTATCCGGACGCCCTGAAGCGGCTCCGGTTCGACGGAAAGGTGATCTGCGTCACCGGAACAAACGGCAAGACCACCACTTCCAACCTGATCACCCACATCTTCCGGGAAACCGGACATACCGCCATCAACAACGCCAAAGGCTCCAACATGCTCGGCGGCGTCACGACATTGCTGCTCAACCACTGCACGCTCGGCGGCAGAATCAAGGCCGACTACGTCGTGCTCGAGGTCGACGAGCGGTACATGCGGTTTCTCGTCAAATCCATCCATCCGGACTTTTTCCTCGTCAACAACCTGCTGCGCGACCAGATCGCCCGCAACTGCTGCCCGGAGATCGTATTCGATAAAATTAAAATGGCCGTTGTGCCGGGCACCACGCTGATTCTCAACGCGAACGACCCGATCTCCCAGCGCCTTTCCGAAGGAGCCGACGGTTCCGCCAGGACTGATAACCCGGTCGTCCTGTTCGGCATGGACCGCACCCCCCGCTCCACCGAAACCTGCCAGAACGGCACCGACGATGGCAAGGTCTGCCCGAAGTGCTTCCACCCGCTCGAATACGAGTACCGCCACTACAACCACCTCGGCAAATTCCGCTGCCCGAACTGTGGGTTTGCCACTCCGGAGGCGGATTTCCTCGGCACGGACTTCGACTTCGACGACTTCAGCTACACGCTTCGCGGCACGAGAGTGAAGGCGACCTATGGCGCCACCTATTATCTTTTCAACACGATCGCCGCCATTGCCGTCACCACCGCCGCGGGAATCCCCTTCAACGAAGCGGTAAAGGCGGTCGGCACGTTTACCGTCCATGCCACCCGCTATCAGGAATTCCCCATTCAGGGCAGAAAGGCGCAGCTCATCCTGACCAAGCAGAACCCGGCCTCCATCGACCAGTCTGTGGACTATGTCGTGGAACAGCACGGAGAGCGTACCGCCATCATCTTCGCCAGCAACATGCTGCACTCCCACAACAAGGATGTCCTTTACATGTACGACGTCGGCTTTGAGCGCATGGCCAGCACCGTCGATCACATCATCTGCGTCGGGGATCGCTGCTGGGACCTCGCCGTCCGCCTGAAAGTCGCCGGTGTGGATATGAGCCGCGTGACCATCGCGGATACTCTGGAGAAAATTCCCGCCGCCGTCGGCGCAACCGCCGGTGATATCTATATTCTCTCCGCCTACGCCCTCGAAAACGAGACGAAGTTTCTGGAGGTGCTGAAATCGTTATGAAGCATGTGAATATCTTGCATCTTTACTCCAAAACCCTCGACCTCACCGGGGACTTCAAAAACCTGGACGCCCTGTGTATGCGAATCCGGGAATGCGGCTGCAATTATGCAGTTTCCTATGTGGAATATGGTGAAAAAATTTCACTAGAGGGCTATGATTTTATTTATATCGGACATGGTAAATGCCGAAATCTGTCCGCGGTGAGCGAACATATCATCCAGTATCGGGAGGAATTTGTGCGGGCTTTCGAGGCCGGAACGGTCTTTCTCGTCACCGGAAGCGCGCGCCTGCTTTTCGGAAAGAGCTTTGAAACGCTGGACGGCAAAACCCACGATGCGCTCGGACTTTTCGACTATACCGGAAAGGAATTCGACGGGCTCACCGTGCACGACGAGCTGCTCCACCCGGTCTTTGCACCGGAGGAGACCGTCTTCGGCTGCGTGAACCGCTCGGAAAATCTTTATTTTAAAGGGGAAAACCCTTCCCCGCTTTTCACGGTCGAGATGGGCTATTCCGACAACGAAAAGACCGGAGGCACCGAGGGAACGCTCTGCAAAAACTTCTTCGGCACTTGGAGCCTCGGCCCCGTGCTGGTTCGGAACCCCGTTATGATGCGGGAGATCCTGCGGCGCCTGCTCGGGGAGGATTACCGCGACGGCGATTACTCCCTCGAACAGGAGGCGCTCGACCGGGTGCTGCATGACATTCACGAGTCCGCCAAATAAGGACATCTGTATTTATCTGGAAGCCACCGTTTTCTCTTCGGAAAGCGGCGGCTTTTTTTGAAAAATGAAAAAAGAAAAAATATTTTGCAGGGGATATTTTCTATAATTCATTTTTTCGGGCGTTTCCCGGCTTTGCGAAAAGTGCATATTTATTCGTTTTTCTTTTGTATATTTCTCCTTTTTTCGAGGGGTAACACAGGCTCTTCGGGAGGAGGTTTTTCCGCCCCTCGGGGAAGGTTTCTCGGGAATCCATATTATAAAGGTAGTATTTATTTAAAGAACGCCCCTCTTTTTTCCGTTTTTGCGCAAAAAAAGGCCCGGAACGCGGCCGCAGCATTCGGCATATTTATGCTGAATCTTCTTGACAAACGGAAAAGATGGGTTTAAAATACAAAACATCACAATGAACTTTTGCCCTGCAAAACCTTCATTGCCGAAATAGTAAGAGAGGTGTAAAAAAATGAAAAAACTGCTTGCCATGCTGCTGGCGCTGATCATGATGCTCAGCCTCGCAGCCTGCGGTGGTTCTGCCGGAGAAGAATCCGAGAGTGAAGCTCCCTCTTCTGAGGCGGAATCCGGCGGTGAAGAAACCGCTTCCGACCGTTTCCTCAACGTCCATGTAGCTGCTGCCATCCAATCCATCGATCCGCTTGGGACCGGTTCCGGCGATGACTTCGAGGTAATCGGCCATCTGATCGACGGTCTGATCCTGCTGAAGGGCGACGGTTCTCTTGCTCCTGGTCTTGCCGAGAGCTGGGAAGTCTCCGAGGATCAGCTGACCTGGACCTTCCATCTTCGTGATGTCAACTGGTCCAACGTCAACGGCGTTTATGGCCCTGTCACCGCTGCCGACTTCGTCTTTGCCTGGCAGAGAATGGTCGACCCGAACAATGCAGCCGAGTATGCGTTCATCTTTGGTGACGCGGCCGGCATCGTCAACGCCTCTGAAATTGTCGCCGGCGAAAAGGATCCGTCCGAACTCGGCGTCGAGGCTGTTGATGAAAAGACCCTGGTTGTCCATCTGAAAGCTCCGTGCGGCTTCTTCGAGACCCTGATGTATTTCCCGGCATTCTTCCCGGCAAATCAGGCTTTCGTTGAGGAGTGCGGCGATCTGTACGCCACCGCTCCGGAGTATTTCCTCTCCTGCGGCCCGTACGTCATGACGGATTATTCCGTTGCCGCCACCGCCTTCACCCTGACCAAGAACGCAGATTACTGGGATGTCGCCAACGTCATCTGTGCCGGCATTAACTACAAGGTCATCCTGGACTATCAGGAAGCTTACCTTGCCTACCAGAACGGCGAACTTGATGTCGCGAAACTGTCCTCTGAGATGGTCGAGCTGGTTGCCAGCGATCCGGAGTATCGTCCGGTTATGACCGGTTATCTCTGGTATGTCACTCCGAACATCAGCGCCAACAACGGTCTTGAAAACGAAAACATCCGCAAGGCGCTTGCCCTCTCTTATGACCGTGAGCACATTGCCGATTACATCCTCAAGGATGGTTCCATCCCGGCCTACTGGTATGTCCCGTATGGCCTTTCCACCGGCCCTGATGGCCTCGACTACCGCAAATCCGTCAACCAGACCGAGACCGGCGATGCGGAGACCGAATATCAGTACAATCCGATGGATATCGCCGCCGCTCAGGAAGCCTGGGCTGCCGGACTTGCCGAACTGGGCGTCAGCTCCCTCTCCTACACCATCGTGGTTGAGGACCTTGAGACCGCCCTCTATGTGGCTCAGTTCCTGAAAGAGCAGTGGGAGACCAACCTCCCCGGCCTCGAGATCACCATCGCTTCCATGCCGAAGAAAGAGCGTTCTGACCTGATGAAGGGTCACAACTTTGATATCGGCATCTCCCGTTGGGGACCCGACTACGCCGACCCGATGACCTACATGACGCTGTGGCTCTCCACTTCCAACTCCTACAACTATGGACTTTGGAACAACGCGGACTTCGACGCCCTGATCAACGGTGTTACCAACGGCGAGTATGATACCGAAGGACGCTGGGCCGCTTTCAAGCAGGCTGAGAAGCTGGTTGCCGACGATTTTGTCATCTTCCCGCTGTATCAGAACTGCGACGCCACCCTGATCAAATCCAACGTCTCCGGCGTTGAATTCCACACGGTTGGCCTGAACCGCGTCTTCATCCGCACCGTTATCGCCTAATTCTGCGGAACAGCCGGTTCCTTTCGGCACAAAATTTATGCATACAGTGGCTTTCCGAAGAGAGCCACTGTATGCTTTTATAAGAGGAGGGGTCATCCTCAGTGAAAAAGTATCTTTTGAAGCGCCTGGTTATGTCCGCAGTCACCCTGCTGATCCTACTTATGCTGCTTTTCTCCATGCTCAAGCTCATGCCGGGCTCTCCGTTCAACGACGAAAAGCTCACCGTGCAGCAGATTGAGACGATGAAGGAGAAATACGGCCTGAACGACCCGGTCTATATCCAGTATTTCCGCTATGTGTTCAACATGTGCAGGGGCGATTTCGGCGTATCCTACAACATCTCCAAAAACGTTCCGATTACCGAGCTGCTGAAGACGAGGCTGCCCACCAGCCTGCGAATCGGCTTTCAGGCGGTTTTGATCGGTTCCACGATCGGCCTGTTTCTTGGAATCGCGGCCGCGCTGCGCCACAACTCCATCATCGACACCATCGCGACCGTTCTTTCCGTTCTGGGCGTGAGCTTACCGTCCTACGTCTTTGCCCTCGGGCTTGCTTATTTTGTCGGATTCCGTTTAGGGTGGCTGCCGCTTCTCTACTCAACCGAAAATCCATTCAACTCCTCGATTATGCCGACGATCTCGCTTGCGATGTTCAGTCTGGCAAACATCGCGAGGTTTACCCGGACGGAAATTCTTGAGGTGATGCGCAGCGACTATATCCTTCTGGCAAGGAGCAAAGGCGTCAGCGGCCTGCAGCTGATTATCAAACACATCCTGCGCAACGCCCTGATCCCGATCATCACCGTTCTCGGACCGCTGTTCGTCAACCAGATGACCGGCTCCCTGGTCGTGGAAAAAATCTTCTCCATCCCCGGCATCGGAGAACTGATGGTTCGCTCCATTCAGTCCAACGACTACAACGTCACCATCGTTCTCTCCTTTGTTTATAGTGTCATGTACATTGGCATCATGCTGATCGTCGACCTGATGTACGGCGTGATTGACCCCAGAATCCGGCTTTCAAAGGAGGAAAATCATGCGCAATCCTAAAATTGACACGAACAGCCTCCAGAGTGAAGCCGCAGTCGATCTGAATAATCTTCCGGCCGATGCGTTCGAGCTGAAGCACAACGATATCCATGCGCATATCGATACGAACTTCGCTTCCCAAAACTTCTGGCTGGATGCCTATAAACGCTTCGTTAAAAACAAGGGCGCGGTGATCGGCCTTCTTCTGATTGTGGTTATCATCTTCTTCGCCGTCGTCGGCCCGTGGATGACGCCGTATACATACAATCAGCAGACCATCCAGCAGCAAAACCTCGCCCCGAGAATCAAAGGCCTCGAATGGCTCGGCTTCAACGGGACCGAATCCATCATCACCTCCAGCGGCGTGATCGAAAAAAACGGATATGAGGCAAACGGCTGGGACGATATTTACTACTGGTTCGGCTCCGACAACCTCGGGCGCGACATCTTTACGCGTGTCTGGGAAGGCACCCGCATCTCCCTTCTGGTCGCACTCGTCGCCGTGACCGTCGATATCCTATTCGGACTCTCCTATGGACTGATTTCCGGCTACTTCGGCGGCAGGGCGGATATGATCATGCAGCGTATTGCGGAGCTGCTCAACTCCATCCCGAACCTCGTTATTGTCACGCTGATGATTCTCGTCATGAGCCCGGGGCTCGGTGCCATCATCGTGGCCATCTCCCTGATCGGATGGATTCCAATGGCCCGTATCGCCCGTGCTCAGATGCTCAAACTCAAAGAGCAGGAATACGTGCTCGCCTCCCGTTCCCTCGGTGCGAGCCCGCTGCACCTGATCTTCAACACCATCATGCCGAATATCATTGGCCAGATCATCACCCAGACGATGTTCTCGATCCCGAGCGCGATCTTCACGGAGGCGTTCCTCGCCTTTGTCGGACTCGGCATCCCGGCGCCGCTCGCCTCGCTCGGCACGATGATCAACGACGCCTATAAATTCGCCACGACACACACCTATATGATTATCTTCCCGCTGATGATCCTGTCGCTGCTGATGCTCTGCTGCAACCTCGTTGCAGACGGCCTCCGCGACGCGCTTGATCCGCAGCAGAAGGAAATGTGAGGGGGCGCCGATATGGAAAAGAAAGATGTAATTCTCTCCGTTCGGAACCTCGATGTTTCGTTCAAAACCACCGCCGGTGACATCCATGCCCTGCGCGGCGTGGATTTCGACGTGCCGAGAGGCAAGACCATCGCCATCGTCGGCGAATCCGGCTCCGGAAAATCCGTCACCGTCAAGACGGCAATCGGCATTCTCGACAGCAACGGCCGCATCAACGCCGGCTCCGCCGAATTCAACTACGCCCGCGAAAGCGGCGAAGTGATCGACCTCGACCTGCTCAAGCTCCCACAGAAAGAAATGCGCCACCATATTAACGGCAAGCGCATTGCCATGGTCTTTCAGGATCCTATGACCTCTCTCAACCCGACGATGACCATCGGCAGCCAGATCATGGAGAGCTTGATTCTCCACTACAAAACTCCGAAGGCGGAAGCGGAAAAACGCGCCATCGAGCTGCTCGACATGGTCGGCATCCTCGACCCGGAGAAGCGGGTTAAAAACTATCCGCACCAGCTCTCCGGCGGCATGCGTCAGCGCGTCGTCATTGCCATCGCCCTCTCTTGCAACCCAGACCTGCTGATCTGCGACGAGCCGACCACCGCGCTGGACGTCACGATTCAGGCAAAGATCCTTGAGCTGATTAAGGACGTTCAGGAAAAGCTCGGCATCTCCGTCATCTACATCACCCACGACCTCGGCGTCGTCGCAAAAGTCGCCGACTTCGTCTACGTCATGTATGCCGGAAAGATTGTCGAAAAAGGCCTGATCGACGAGATCTACTACGATCCGCGCCATCCGTATACGTGGGGCCTGCTCTCCGCTCTGCCGGACCTGGATACGCACGACGAGCGCCTCTATACGATCCCCGGAAGCCCGCCGAACCTGCTCCATGCGGTTTCCGGCGACGCATTCGCTCCGAGAAACGAATTCGCGCTCCGCATCGACGATTACGCCGAGCCTCCCATGTTTAAGATCAGCGACACGCACTTTGCCGCCACATGGCTGCTCGATCCGAGAGCTCCAAAGGTTGAAATGCCGCCGGAGCTCCGTGCGAGAATCGACAGAATGCTGAAGGAGGAGGTGCAGAAGCATGATTGACTACACCAAGGAGCCCCTCCTGAAGGTAGAAAACCTGAAACAGTACTTCCCGATCAGCAAGAAATTCGTTGTTAAGGCTGTCGACGACGTCTCCTTTGAGATTTACCCCGGCGAGACCTACGGCCTTGTCGGCGAATCCGGCTCCGGAAAGACGACGATCGGCCGCTCGATCATCCGCCTCTACGACCCCACGGCCGGAAAAATTCTCTTTGAGGGGAAGGACATCTCCGGAAAGATGGACCGGGAGACCAACCATCTGCTCCGCACCGAGATGCAGATGATCTTTCAGGACCCGATGGCCTGCCTCAATCCGAGGAAAAAGGTCGCCGACATCATCGGAGAGGGCCTTGACATCAACCACCTGTGCAAAAGCGAGGAGGAGCGCAACGCAAAAATTGCCCGCATCCTCGAAAAGGTCGGCCTCGCGCCGGAACATACCGTGCGCTACCCGCACCAGTTCTCCGGCGGACAGAGACAGCGCGTCGGAATCGCCCGCGCCTTGATTATGAACCCGAAGCTGATCATCGCCGACGAGTGCATCTCCGCGCTCGACGTCTCCATCCAGGCACAGGTCGTCAACCTGATGCGCGACATCCAGGAGGAGACCGGCTCTTCCTATCTGTTCATCGCCCATGACCTCTCGATGGTCAAATATATCTCCGATCGTATCGGCGTACTGCATCTTGGCCACCTGGTCGAGACCGGCACGACGGACGAGATCTTTGCGAACCCGATCCACCCGTATACGCAGAGCCTGCTCTCCGCGATCCCGCATCCGAACCCCAGAATCGAGCGGGAACGCATCGCCCAGACCTACAACTACTATACGAGCGGCATCGATTACCTCTCCGGAAAGCTCCGGACCGTGGAGGGCACCCACAAGGTCCTCGCCACCCCGGAGGAATTCGAGACATGGACCTCCACCCATTTTGAGTACCACGGATAAGACCAGCTCTACGTCCCCGGAGCATCCCTGCTCCGGGGATTTTTCCGAATATGCCCCGGAAGGAGGAATCCACGCCGGAGTTCCCGGCCCGGAAACTATCCGGGAACGGTTTTTTGGCACGGGCCGATTTCATGAAGAAGAAGGGATTTTTATGAGCACGCACTCCGAAACCGCCGAGGCGCTTTTTGAGGAAGGCTACAACTGCGCCCAGTCGGTCTTTGCGGCGTTCTGCGACCGGACCGGCCTGCCGCGGGAAACGGCGCTGGCGCTCGCCTCCTCGTTCGGCGGCGGCATGGGCAGGCTCCGCGAGGTCTGCGGAGCCGTCACCGGCATGTTTATGGCGGCCGGGCTGCTCTACGGCAGGTTCGAGCCCGGCGATCCCGAGGCAAAGACCTGCCACAATCAAAGAATTCAGGAGCTGGCCGCACGCTTCCGTGAGACAAACGGCTCGATTCTCTGCCGGGAACTGCTTGGCATCGACGCGGACGGCAGCCCCGTCCCCACGCCGCGGAACAGAACCTTTTTTGAGGAACGCCCTTGTAAAAACCTTGTCGGCTATGCGGCCGGATTGCTGGACACCTACCTCGAGGAACATCCGCCGGAAAAATAAGGCACAAGAAAAAGCCCTTCGGAGAAAACATCCCGAAGGGTTTTTATTTTTTTATCTGGGATTTCTGCCGGTCCCGATCCGCCCATAGTCCAATCTCTGCCGCCCCATGCCGGCAGATGCGGCTTGTCTCCGATGTCTTTTTAATAAATATTTATCGGCCTCGCCGGAATCAGTTTTTTTGGTCTCTTTTCAGATGGCCTTCCCCCTTTCCGCGGTAACGGAAAACGGGCAAAAGAGAACCCGGTCAGGCTTCCTTTCCGGAAAAGATCTTTGGAGAATCAAAAGCGAGAGGCACTCAAAAATCCCCGCCGTGGAAAAGCAAAAACAGCCGCCGGGAGCCCAAAACAGATAAAACAGCGCCGCCGGCCGCGGGAATCTCCCGTGCGCGGGACGCTGTTTTTCTATTCTTTTTCACTGCGCTCAGAGCAAGAAATTTTCTTTGCTTTTTTCCTTGATGATATAGACCGGGCGGTGCTTGACTTCCAGAAAAGTCCGGCCGAGATACTGGCCAAGGACGCCGAGGCACAGCAGGTTGAGCCCGCTGCAGAAGCCGATCAGCTCCGCAAGATACCAGTACGGGTTGCCGCCCAGGATCAGCGTGAGCACGGCTCCGAGCACGGAAATCCCGGCGAGTGCCGCTCCGAGCACGAACGGAAGATCCAGCGGCGCCGTGGAAAACGCCGTGATGCCGCTGATCGAGTAGCGCACAAGCTTCCAGAACGACCACTTCGTCGTTCCGGCAGCGCGCTCGATATTTTCATAGGCGAACCACTTTGTCCGGAAGCCCACCCAACCGAAAATGCCCTTGCTGAAGCGGCCGGTCTCGCCGAGCGAGAGCACCGCGTCGGTCATTTTGCGGTTCATCAGGCGGTAATCGCGGGCGCCGTCGGTGATCTCGGCGTCGGAGATGTGGTGCATCAGCTTATAAAAGGTGCGGGCGAAAAAACTGCGGAGTTTCGGTTCGCCGACACGGGTGACGCGCCTCGTAGCCGCGCAGTCGTATCCGCCCTGCGTGACGGCTTCGTACATCTCCGGCAGCAGCGCCGGGGGATCCTGAAGGTCGGCGTCCATCAGGGCGGTGAAATTGCCGGTCGATTCGGTAAGCCCGGCCAAAATGGCGGCCTCCTTGCCGAAATTACGCGAAAAAGAGATGTATTTGACGCGCTCGTCGCTGGCGGCGAACCTGCGCAGCAGATCCAACGTGCCATCCTTGGAGCCGTCGTCTACGAAAATCAGCTCGAAGCCGACGCCGTATTGTTCCCGCATGGAGCGCATAATCGGGCAGATCGCCTTATAAAAGAGCGGAAGTGCCTCTTCCTCGTTCCAGCAGGGCACGACGACGGAAATCTTCATGCCGCATGCTTCCTTTCCCTGTCATCAGGTAAGATTCGTTATGGTTTTACCGCAAGGGTCGCCCAGAACGTCGGGATGCCGTGTTCATGGAGCGGCCCGGAGCCGTTGGTGTCTTCGTAAAGATCGCGGAGGGAGAAACCGGCCTCAAGCTGCCCGCGGATCTGCTCCTCCAGCGTGTGGGAAAACTGAACGCCGTCGTTTTGCCGCCGCAATTCCTCCATCAGCGCGGGAACGTTGAGCGGATTGAACGGCAGACGGTAGCGGACGGTAAGGTCCTCCTCGTCGTTAAAAAGAAAATTGATGCCGTTGTCGAGACCGGCCATCAGGCGGCCTCCCCTTTTGAGCACGCGGAAACACTCCCGCCAGAGGGGTTTCACTTCCTCAATATAGCAGTTCGCGACCGGATGGAAGATGAGATCGAAGCTCTCGTCCGCAAAGGGCAGCGGCATCGTCATATCGGCGCGGACGGCCTCCACGGAATAGCCCTCCCGTTCGGCGACCATGCGCTCGCTTTCAATCTGGCGCGGCGAGTAGTCGAGCACGGTGCATATCGCTCCCAGCGCCGCAAAGATCGGTATCTGCTGACCGCCGCCGGAGGCAAGCCCCAGCACGCGGGTTCCCTTCATCTCCGGGAACCAATCCGCCGGCACCGGCTTTACCGGCGTCAGTTTCACGGACCAGCGCCCTTCCTTTGCGGCGAGAAATTCCTCATGGCCGATCGGAACGCCCCATTCCCAGCCTTCCTGCACCCAGCGGTCAATCGTCTCCGCGTTGATCTCCGAATATCCCAAGTGGCGCCCCCTCCTTTCGGCAATTATCCACATTATAGCATTGTCCTTCTGGCAATGCAAACCCGAACAAACGTTTGCAAGATGGATGAAACTATGCTATGATGGAGGCAGTTTTCGGAAAGGGGGCGCCGCATGGAGGAAAAAAGCATGGACGGGCGCGCGTTTGAGCGGTACGTCGCGGAGCTTTTTCGCGGCATGGGATATGCCGTCGGCAGGACGGAGGTCACCGGCGATTTCGGCGCCGACCTGATCCTCGAGCGCGGCGGCCGGAAAACCGTCGTGCAGTGCAAAGACTGGAACGGAAAGGCCGGCGTCGCGGCCATCCAGCAGATCACCGGCGCAAGGGCCTACTATGGCGCGGACGAGATGATTGCAGCCGCGCGCGGAGGCTTCACCCGCGCCGCGGAGAAGCTCGCGGAATCGAACGGCGTGCGTCTGCTCGATGGGGACGATCTAAAGGAACTGGCGGCGAACCTGCCGGGCGTCTCGGAGCGTTTTCCGGCCGCGGCGGCTTCCAACATCGGATACAGCCCTTATGTGCTCTCCTTCTGCCGCGCCTTCTGCCCGGCGGATGCAAAAGGTTTTTCCCCCTACCAAAAGAGTTTTGTCCCGGAAGTGCTGAAAAATGCATTCCGGCAGGAACTGACCGAGGGCGACGCGAAAGCGCTGGATGCCCAGCTCCGGGATCTCAGCATCCTCGACTCGGAGAGCCGGGTTCGCATGACGCTGCCGGAGGCGGCCGCCGTCCTCAGAAAGGAAAAGCGGCGCTTCCTGCGCAGAAAGCTGCTGACCTATCTTGTGCGGATCCTGTGCGGGAGCGGGCTCCTTGCGGCGGCGGGCTTCTGGGCCGTCCAAAGCGGATATTCGCTGCTTCTCTACGCCTGCATCCTGCTCTGGGCGGTATTTTTCCTCGATCTGAGCGTCAATTTCTTTCGGTACCGGAAGGCGCTCCGGCGGCGCTTTGCCGAGGGCGAGCGCCTTCTTCCAAAATAAAAAGCCCGGAGGCAGAACCGACCGGGCTCTTTTATTTTTCAGTCCTATCTACGAAACACTTTCTCCGGATATGCCCCGCCGAGGGGGAACGCTTTTCCCGGCACGGGAACGCCTATAAGCATCTGCCGTGCTGTCGCATGGTTGTACCGTGCGGAAAACTGGTACCCGCCGCCAAAAAATCCCGGAGGCAGAACCGTTCGAGCTTTCTTATTTTGTTTTTCCGGTCGCTTCTGCGGAAAACGGCAGTTTCAAGAGCTCTTTTCCGAAGATAAGCTTTTCGTCTCCGAAGAATTCTCGCCGAAATCCGGCTCTTTTTCCGGCATCAGCGTCTCGTCCGCCTGCCCGGACGGCAAACCCCTCCGCTGCCGCTCCGGCAGGGACTTCAGCGAATAGCCGCCATCCTTCTTCGCCGTACCGAAGGTCTCCTCCGGCGGGACAAAGCCATGCAGGAGTTCCTCCGCAACCTCGGGCATATCCGCCCAGAAGCGCTTCGGCATATGCGACATCCGGCAGCGCGGGTTGAAGCGCTCGGCGATGGCGACATGGCGGTAATAGCTCTTCCATAGTTCACGGTAAAAGGCGTCCCCCTGCTCGGCCTCCGGCGGCAACGTCAGGGAATCGGCCTCAAAGAGCGCTCTGCGGCCGCCCGAATAGGCAAACGCCTGCCCGTGCGTCTGATCGTAGATCAGGAAGTTTTCATTCCGGTAGCGGCTGCAAAAATGGCCGGTCAGCAGGGGAAGAACCTCGTGTTTCGGCGTAATCTTCGCAACCAGCGCGCCGCCGACATCGCTGAAACGGATAAACTGAATCATCTTCTGTTCCTCGTTGTTCACCGCCCGCACCATCCGGAACAGCGGATTGATCTCCCTATCCGCGATCATCGAGACCGCCCGCGGCCCCACGGCAAAGGCCCTTTTAAGGAACCGGAGAATGGCCGTCTCCTTGCCGCCCTCGCCGTAGAGGAAACCGCGCCGGACCATATCCTCCGCAACCGGCCCCAGCTTGGTCCGGATTCCGGTCTCGACCCGGCCCGCACGGCACGGATCGGTCTCGACGGAGCGAATCTCGTAGAAGCTCTCCTCCCCATCCCCGGAGACGCGGATTTCGCAGGGAACCGTCTTCTCCCGGAAGCAGTCGAACACGACCGTCATCAGGCCGTCGTAACTGCCGTCGTATTCGTAGATGAGGACCTGTTGTTCCGCCACAAAACCGCCTCCCTCCGCAAAAAAATAATCCGGGCCAACCGGTCCTCGGTCAAAATCGTTTTGCCTGCACGGATTTCCCCTGTGCCGCCGGGAAGTCTTGAGGCCGCCCGGCGAGGACACAGACCCGCATTCCGCAGGCTAATTTCTTCAAAGTTGCCGGAAGGAGCCCTGCTTATTTTCTTCAGCGTCAACTCTTGGAACGTGCCGCGGCACAGCGGCTCAGAGCTCGCCTTTCAGGCAGGGGAGCGCCTCCTCCTGCAAAATACTGCTCTGAAACAGGGAGAGCTGCTCCGGCTCGTAGTCCGGCAGAGAGGGCGAATTCTGCGGCCCGACCAGCCATTCCAACGCCTGCTCGGGCGTCTCCGGCAAGGTCTGCATGGCCCTTCCGTTACAGATAAGAAAGAAACGGGCCCGTTTGAGCACGACGCCGATGCGCTTGAGCATCTCAAAATCGAGGCTGTGCTGGCGCCGTTCCCGGAGAATGCGCTTCGCGCTCGTGACACCGATGCCCGGCACGCGCAGCAGCATCTCATAATCGGCAGTGTTGACCTCCACCGGAAAATCATCCATGTTCCGAAGCACCCAGCCGCATTTGGGATCGATCTCGGAATAGAGCATCGGGCGCTCCGGGCTCAGAATCTCGCTCGCCTGAAATCCGTAGAAACGCAGCAGCCAGTCCGCCTGATAGAGCCGGTGCTCACGCAGAAGCGGCGGCTTCGAGTCGACGGAGGGCAGCAAACTATCCTCCACGACCGGCGTGTAGGCGGAAAAATAGACCCGCTTGAGGCTGTAATTCTGATAAAGCTTCTCCGACAGCGTCAGGATGTGATAGTCGCTCTCCGGGCTCGCGCCGACGATCATCTGCGTGCTCTGACCGGCCGGAACGAACTGCGGCGCCGCGCGGTACTTGACGAGATCCTCCCGGTTCTCCGTGATGCCGTTGCGGAGGAGCGTCATCGGGTGCACGATGGATTCCTTGGTCTTATCCGGCGCGAGGAGGCCGAGGCTCTGGCGGGACGGCAGCTCGATGTTGACGCTCATCCGGTCCGCAAGCAGGCCGAGGCGTTGGAGCAGGCCGTCGCTCGCGCCCGGAATCGCCTTCGCGTGGATGTAGCCGGTGAAGCCGTACTCCTCCCGGAGAATCCGCAGCACCTCGATCATCCGCTCGCAGGTGCGGTCTGGGCTTCCGAAAACGGCGCTGCTGAGAAACAACCCCTCGATGTAGTTGCGGCGGTAGAACTCGATCGTCAGATCCGCAAGCTCCCGCGGCTCAAACGTCGCCCGCGGAAAATCGGCGCTGCGGCGGTTGAGGCAGTACTTGCAGTCGTAAACGCAGGCGTTGGAGAGCAATATTTTTAACAGCGAAATGCAGCGCCCATCCGCCGCAAAGGCATGGCAGCAGCCTGCCGGCAGCGCCGAACCCAGTTTGCCGCCGCTCCTTCCCGCCGTACCGGAGGAGGAACAGGAGACATCGTATTTTGCCGCCTCCGTCAGGATCGCGAGCTTCTGACCGACATCCATGATCTTGCCTTCTTCGTTTGGAACATATGTTCTTATTCTGAAATTTATCATAATGCAGAAAGCGCGGTTTGTCAAGAATAACCGTGTGGAAATTTCTGCGGAAAGCCGATCGTCTCCCGCGCCAAAAGTACCCGGGGCGACGGCTCCGGAGCAAAGGCCGGGGCGCATGATCCCCCGAAAGAAAATGCGGCCGTTTTCCTTCTTCCTTAAAGAAACCTCCCGGAAAAACGGAAAATATATGCCTTGGGGAGTTATGACCAAAAAAATTCACGGCTCTTCGGATTTTTTGGCTTCATTTCGAAAGCTCCAAAAAATGGAGAAAAGTTTTCGTGAACAAATCGGTTTTAAGCTTGAACCAAGAAATTCAAATGCTATACTGTATAAGTGAAATTTTGCTCGGAAATGGGCGACAGAAAGGAAGCCGTCTGTTCCCGAAAGGAAGGAGACAGGAATTTTGGCTTACGATGTAGCAATCATCGGCGCGGGCATCATCGGCTGCTCTCTTGCGAGGGAGCTTTCCCGCTACGACAAGAAGGTCGCGCTGATCGAGAAGGAAAACGACGTAGCCATGGGCACAACCCGCGCAAACAGCGCAATCATTCACGCGGGATATGACCCGGAGCCCGGTACGCTGATGGCAAAGTACAACGTGGAGGGAAACCGTCTGGCCGGTGAACTCGCGGCGGAACTGAACATTCCGTTTGAACGCTGCGGTTCCTTCGTCCTTGCTTTCAGCGAGGAGGACATGAAGACCGTTCGGACGCTCTATGACCGCGGCGTGCAGAGCGGCGTGCCTGGGATGGAGATTCTGGATGGCGAAAAAGTCCGGGAGATGGAGCCGAACCTCTCGCCGGAAGTCGTCGGAGCGCTTTGGGCGCCGACCGCCGGCATCGTCAATCCGTGGGAATTCGCCCTGCTGCTCGCACAGAACGCCGTCCTCAACGGCGTCGACCTGCTGCTGGAACATGAGGTTTCCGGCATCGAAAAAGAGAAGGACGGCTTCGTCCTCCACTTTACGGATAAGGAGGATGTCCGCGCGAAATATCTTGTGAATGCCGCCGGCGTGGAGAGCGACGAAATCGCCGCCATGGCGGGCGATGACAGTTTTTCCATCGACGCCTCCAAGGGCCAGTACTATCTGCTCGATAAATCTCAGGGCGCGCTGTTTCATCACGTCCTGTTCCAGTGCCCCGGCCCGCTCGGCAAGGGCATTCTGGTCTCCCCGACCGTGCACGGCAACCTGATCGTCGGGCCGGACGCCAACCCCGGCAGTGCCCGCGACAGCGTGGCCACCGACCGCAGAGGCCTTGAACACGTCGTCAAAGAAAGCCGCCGCACGTCGGCCGCGATCAACTTCCGTGAGAATATCCGCAACTTTGCGGGAATTCGCGCCCAACCCTCGACCGGCGACTTCATCGTCGGGCCGAGCGAAAGCACCCCGCATCTTTATAACATTGCCGGCATCAAATCTCCGGGCCTCTCCGCCGCCCCGGCCATCGCCGCGGACGCCGCCGCCTATCTTGTAAAACAGCTCGGCGCAAAGAAAAAGGCCGACCTCGCCATCTTCCGCAGGGCGCCTATGTTTAAAAACCTGCCTGAAGAAGAAAAGGCCGCCCTCATCAAGGAAAATCCCGCCTACGGCCGTGTCATCTGCCGCTGCGAGACCATCACCGAGGGCGAGATCGTCGACGCGCTGCACGCCCCGATCACGCCGCGGACGCTCGACGCCATCAAGCGCCGCTGCAACGCCGGCATGGGCCGCTGCCAAGGCGGATTCTGCGGGCCCCGGGTGCTGGAGATCATCTCCCGCGAGCTCGGCATCAAGCCGGAGGAGGTCCTTCTCGACCGGAACGGCTCCTACATCCTGACCGAAAAGACCAATAAGGGAGGCGACCGCTGATGGAGTACGATCTCGTCGTCATCGGAGGCGGCCCGGCCGGGCTTGCCGCCGCGGAAGAGGCCAAGAAAAACGGCGCCGGCTCCGTGCTCATCATCGAGCGCGACAGAGAGCTCGGCGGCATCCTCAACCAGTGCATTCACAGTGGCTTCGGCCTGCATGTTTTTAAAGAACAGCTCACCGGGCCGGAATATGCCCAGCGCTTCATCGACCGTCTGGAAGGCGCCGGCATCGACGTCATGACCGACACGATGGTTCTCAACATCACGCCGGACAAGACCGTCTTTGCCATGAACGCCGAAAAAGGCTACATGGCCATCCGCGCGGGCGCCATCGTCCTCGCCATGGGCTGCCGGGAACGTACCCGCGGCGCCATTGCGATCCCGGGCGACCGGCCTTCCGGCATCTTCACCGCCGGAACCGCCCAGAGATACATCAACATCGAGGGCTACATGGTCGGCAAAAAGGTGCTGATCCTCGGCTCGGGCGACATCGGCCTCATCATGGCGCGCCGCATGACGCTCGAGGGCGCCGAGGTGAAAGCCGTGGTCGAGCTGATGCCCTATTCGAACGGCCTCAAGCGGAATATCGCGCAATGTCTGGACGATTACAACATTCCGCTCTATCTCAGCCACACCGTCACCGACATCAAGAGCGAAAACAACCGCCTCTCCAAGGTCATCGTCTCCGAGGTCAACGGCTTCGAGCCGATCCCCGGCACGGAGATGGAGTTTGACGTCGACACCCTGCTGCTCTCGGTCGGTCTGATCCCGGAAAACGAGCTCTCCAAATCCGCCGGAGTCGAAATTGATCCGCGTACAAGCGGCGCCGTCGTCTCCGAGAACATGATGACCTCCGTCGACGGCATCTTCGCCTGCGGCAACGTGCTGCACGTCCACGACCTCGTCGACTTCGTGACCAACGAGTCCGAAAAGGCCGGACGTGCCGCCGCGGCCTATCTCGCCGCGAAAAAGAGCGGCTCCGCAGAGGCGGTTGAGGCACCGATCCACCTTCTGAACGGCACAAACGTCGGCTATACCGTGCCGCAGAAGGTCACGGTCTCCAAAGTGGATAAGTTCATCGAGGTGCTCTTCCGCGTCAAGGCCGTGCTCAAGGATGCGACGGTCGTCGTCCGGGCGGGCGACACCGTGCTCATGACCAAGACCCGCGACCAGATGCTCCCGGCGGAGATGGAAAAGCTCATCCTGCCCAGAAAGATCCTCGATCAGGCGACCGGCCGTGATATCATCATCAGCGCCTTGAAAGAAAAAAGCGAGGTGAAATGAAATGCTGAAGAAGATCACCTGCATCTGCTGCCCGAAGGGCTGCATCGTCACCCTCGATACCGAAAACCCGGAGGGAACCGTCACCGGCTTCTCCTGCCAGCAGGGAAGAGAGTACGCGATCAACGAGCTGATCTGCCCGACGCGCACCATCTCCTCCACGGTGGAGCTGACCGGCGGCGCGCATCCGCGTCTGCCGGTCAAGACGAACGGCAACATTCCGAAGGAGAAGATTTTCGACGTGATGAAAGAGATCGATAAGATTTCCGTTCACTCGCCGGTTAAGTGCGGCGACGTGCTGCTGCCGGATGTGCTCGGCACCGGCATCGACATCGTGGCCTGTCGGGATCTGTAAGAAAGATCCTCGCCACGGCGAATGCCCCTTGGCTCCGGGATATATATTCAACAAATAAAAGACAGCGGAGGCGCAAAGCTTCCGCTGTCTTTTTGTTTTATGTGGATGCCACGCAAGTTTTTCAGGAACCCAATCCCGGAATCTTTCCCTCGAAATGCCACTTCCGAAAAGCAAAGAATCTATTCTACTCCTTCTTATTTTTCCCCGGAGGTCGCCCGGATTTAAAAAAGAGAGGCCCGTCTCCGCGCAGGCATGAAAAACCGATTTCCCGCAGGCGCCCGCATTTTCGAAGAATCCAACCACGGTGCCGAAACCCGGCCTCATTTTCCCGGGCGCGTATGCCGCTGAAAAGCGCCTCATTCGGAAAGGGAGCATATCCGTCCCCCTCCGGCGTTATTCCCGCAAAGCGGCCTCCAGTTGGCCGAAGCGGCGGAGGCAGGAGACATATTCCCAGACGAGGTAGGAGTTTTGCAGATCGTCCTCGTCAAGCCCGCGGTACGCGAACAGCTCATCCCAGAGCAGGCTGCTGCCCTCCACCAAAAAGAAGCCGGTCACCGGCTCGATGCCGACAAAGATCTCCGCGCCGCGGAATATTTCCTCCTGCTCCCTGTAAAGTTTTGTGCCTTTCCCCTCGTTTTGGATGAACCATGTCAGGGCGGAGGGCTTTGCTCCGGCTGGAAGACGCTTCGCAAAACAAGCGTTATCCAGCACGTTCCGAACGACCGTCTCCGCGGCCCGCGGATCGTCGAGCGGCTCCAGCGGATAGTTTTCCTTTAGGTACGCCGCGAGCTCCTCCCCGGATTTCCGGCCCGGTTTCAACCGCTCATGGTACTCGCTCCAAGTCTCTTTCCACTGCCGCACCAGTTCCGGCGTCGGCTTTTCTGTCAGCATAGTCTGCTCCTTTCTGGCAAGAAAGGCTCCTTTCTGGCAAGGATTCCGCCGTCCGTGCCGCTTTTATGAAAAATGATTCCGGTTATCTGCTGAAAGCTTTTTGGGAAAGGTTCAGGCCCGAACCGCGTTGTTGAACGCGATCCGCCGCACGCCCCCGACGATCGCCTCCGGGATTATGCCGGCGGCCCCGGCCAACCTAAAAGCAGAGTTTCATGCTCCAATACCGGCATAAAACGCTCCTTTTCGGCAAAAATCGGGCCAATTCTACATTCCGTAAAAGAATTCGGCCTTTTCTTGACCAAAAAAGCGGGCGGAACCGTATCCCGCCCGCAGAAAATTTATTGTCCGGAACCGAGAAGACCAACCTTCGCGTTGAAATCATTGATTAGCGCGTCGATCTCGGCCTCCTGTTTGTGAACGGCGCCGAAGGTGTGTTCCCAGTCGTACCAAAGGGCATCCAGCTCGGCCTTGCTCCTGCCCTGCTGCTCGCACCAGGTGAAGTATTTGAGGTTGTGGATGCGCTTCCTGCCGTAGTAGGTCAGTTCCTCCATATAAGAGGTGTCGGCGGCGAGCAGGTAGCGGGCAAAATCGACCGCCGCGGTGGAGGTGGTGTAGCGGCCGTCCTCTTCGGCCATCTCATCGATCCGGGAGCCGTAGAGAACCGCGCTGTCCGTCAGAACGGTCTCGACGACGTCGCCCGCGGTCAGTTCATAGTATTTTGCCAGCTTGATGGCGGCAAGGACGTTTGCGATGCCGGAGATCCCGAGCCACGGCAGCTTCTCGGCCAAGGCGTCGGTGATACCGGCCTCCGAGACCAGGTATTCCTGCCCGGCGGATTCGTTGAAGAGGCGCAGCAGCTTCCGGCAGGCCATGTCGTCGACGCCGACGATCATGTCGGTCTGGCGGCAGTCGTGGATCCACGGGACGCTGCTGTCGCCGATGCCCTCGATATGGTGATCGCCGAAGCCGTTGTTGAGCAGAGTCGGGCACTGCGCCGCCTCGCCGACCGCGACTTTGACGGACGGGAAAAGCTCTTTGAGCTTATCCCCGGCGGCGGTGGTGCCCGCCGAGCCGGAGGAAAAAACCGCGCCCGCGAGACGGTAGCCCGGGCCGAGAGATTTGAAGACCTCGACCATGGCGTCCCCGGTGACCGCATAGTGCCAAAGGTGGTTGCCCATCTCCTCGAACTGGTTGAAGACCATGACGTCCTCCCCGGAATTCCGGAGGCCGGAGACCGCTTTCAGCAGCTCCGAGACGCCGCCGGCCGGAGTCTTGAGAACTTCCGCGCCGAGCTTTTCGAGCCACTCAAAGCGCTCCCGGCTCATATTCTCGGGCATGACGGCGACGGAGCGGCATTTGAGCAGCGCGGAGTTGAACGCGCCGCCACGGCAGTAGTTTCCGGTGGAGGGCCAGACGGCCTTATTTTTGGTGACGTCGAACTGCCCGGTGACGAGGCGCGGCACCAGACAGCCGTAGGCGGCCCCGACCTTGTGGCAGCCCGTCGGGAAGAATTTCCCCACGAGGCAGATGATCCGCGCCTTGACGCCCGTGAGAGAGGAGGGCAGCTCGATATAGTTCGGCTTGCCGTAGACGCCGCCCTTTTCGACCGGCATGTTCTTCCATGTGATGCGGAAGAGATTGACCGGGTCGAGATCGTCCATCGCCGTCGTGCGCAGGCGGTTTTTGATCTCCTGCGGAACGGAGTCCGGCTCCTTCATCTGCGCAAAGGTCGGCAAAATGATATTTTCCCGTTTTGCAGCTTCAATATTGTGCTCCAGCTGCTCGGAGTTTCTTGTCAAATCAATCATAGGTTCTCCCGATTCTGTAAATCATTACACGACGACATCGTATTCGCCCTCGGAATTGCCGGCATAGTAATCCGCGAGTTTATAGGGGCTGAAGATGCCCCGATCGGTGACGACGCCGGTGACGAGCTTCGGCGGCGTTTTGTCGAAAGCCGGATAGTATCCTTTGACGCCCTCCATGGCGGTGGGATTGCCGAGCGCCTCCAGCACGAGGCGCGGGTCGCGTTCCTCAATATGGACATCCTCGGCCCGGGCGTGACATTTATCCGGCGCACCGGTAACATAATATGGAATGCCCCAGTATTTGGCGCAGAGGGCAACCTGGAACGTGCCGACCTTGTTGACCACCCAGCCGTCCATCGTGATGGCATCCGCCGCGGAGGTGAAAAGATCGACAGATTTCTCCTTCATCGTCCAGCCGGGCATGTTGTCCGTGATGACGGTGACGTCGAAGCCCTGATCGAAAGCGACGCTGGCCGTCAGCCGCGCGCCCTGAAAATACGGCCTTGTCTCCGGGCAGATGACCTTGATGTCGAGGCCCCGGGCGGCCGCTTCTTTAAGCATAAAGCCGACGATCGTCTCGGCGAAACACTGCGTCATGATCGTGCCGTGGGTCGGGAATTTATCGACCAAATATTTCGCGGTTTTTTCGATCTTATGGTAGCGCTTCTCGGTGACGGCGACGGTATGGCCAAAGACGGCCTCGGCGACATCCTCTCCGGATTCCATGGCGCGGCCGGCCGCATCGAGACAGCCGTCGGTGATGATGCGCATGCGCTTCTCCGTGGTCGGGCGCGCGGTGGCCAACAGATCCGCCGCCTTAGCAAGATACTCTCTTCTGGCCTCTCCGCCGAGGCGCTCGGATTCCTTCGCGGCAAGGGCCATGCCCATTCCGGCGGCGAGATACGGGCCGGCGCTCTGGGTGACCATATCCTTGATCGCCTGCGCCACCTCCTCCGTGCTTTTACAGGTCACGAAAGAGACGGGATGCGGATAACATCGGCGGTCCAGAATCCGGACGGCGCCGTCCTCATACCACGCCACATTTTCAAACTGAAGCAGAAATGCAAGCCCATCGTCGGCTCTTCCCATTGATAATTCCTCCCGAATCCAACAAATTGAAACCGCACGCCAAGCGTCCGGCAGAAACTTTTTAAAAGATATATCCCCGGAAAGCACGGCGGCTGAAGCGGCTGCCGGCACAGGAAATGACCGCTCTTTCATCCTCTCCGGTATATCCGGCTCTCTTTTTCACCGAAGCCGCAAAAGGGGCCCTGGGAACAAAACACCCAAACGGGTTTCCCAAAATATGAGGACGTCTGTCCTTCCGGAAAGCGCGGCCTCTTCCCTTTCGGCGCCATAATCCTCCTGACGAAAAGCGCATGCTCTCCGTGTTTTTTGTCAGTAGCCCATCGTTCCGGTCAACGAATCATCGTTGAGCACCCATGCCTCATAGACGTCAACCTCGCGGAAATGCTCCTTGTCGTCCCGGATGACGACGGTCTTGATGCCGGCGTTGATGATCATGCGCTTGCACATCGCGCAGGGGTTGCTGTTGGAGACGTATTCTCCGGTGGCGGCCTCCTTGCCGACCAGATAGAGCGTAGAATCCAGCATCTCGGAGCGCGAGGCATGGATGATCGCGTTCATCTCCGCGTGGACGGAGCGGCAGAGCTCATAGCGCTCGCCCCGCGGGACGTTGAGCTTTTCCCGCATGCAGAAGCCGAGGTCGCTGCAGTTTTTTCTCTGCCGCGGCGCGCCGACGTAGCCTGTGGAAACAATCTGATCATTCTTGACAATGATGGCCCCGTAATTCCTGCGCAGACAGGTGCCGCGCTCGAGAACCGTTTCCGCAATATCGAGATAGTAATTCTGCTTGTCTCGTCTTTCCATGTTGTCCTCCGGCATTTAAATAGGATTGATAAATTCTATCATAGCCTTTTTCCCGCCCCGTTGCAACCGTCGCCGCCGGAGAAATTCTCTTTTCCGGAAAATATTCCAAATTTCTCATATATTTATGATATAATACGAAAAAAGGGGCTTTGCAGGGGAATTCTTCGCCTCTCCGCGTCTTTTACGCGGAGGAAATGGGAACCTTAAGCGAGGCGTCTTTGCCACGCAGAATTTGTGGAATCTCTGCGCACGGTACGGCTTCCTTTTTGGAGGATATGATGATCGTTTGCACGGAGGCATTGGAAATTTCTTTTGTGTAAACAAGATCTCTCCCGGCCGTATGCCGCCGGTATTTTGGGCAGGCCATGGGAAACGAACTGCTCGGGGCTAAAAAGATTGTTTACGGAGGTGCCGCATGGCGGAAAACACAGATGAGGCGTATATGCGGGAGGCGCTGGAGCTCGCAAAACAGGCGGCGGCGCTCGGCGAGGTGCCGGTCGGCGCGGTGGTCGTCTGGGAAGGGGAAATCGTCGGCCGCGGCTATAACCGGCGGGAGACGGACAAAAACGCCCTCGCCCACGCGGAACTCGCCGCAATCGGCGAAGCCTGCCGAAGGCTCGGCGGCTGGCGGCTCTGGAAGGCGGCGCTCTACGTCACGCTCGAGCCCTGCCCCATGTGCGCTGGCGCGATCGTAAACGCCCGAATTCCGAGGGTGGTCTTCGGCGCGGCGGATCCGAAATCCGGCGCCTGCGGAAGCGTTACGGATCTGTGCGGTTTGCCCGGCGGTTATCATCCCAAAGTGGAATCCGGGCTGCTGGCGGAGGAATCCTCGGCCCTGCTGGCGGAATTCTTTCAAAACCTGCGGGCAGGTCCCGCCGCCGGAACGGAAAACGCCCTGTAAGTGAAAAAAGCCGGAGGAAGCCGCCCGATTCCCGGACCTAAGACCGGGAAATCCATTGGGCCGGAAGCCGCCGCAAGCAGAATGTCTAAACGCTTGACAGCGCTTCAGAGGCGGCGCGGATTTCTTTTTTGAAGATGCAAGAATAGTGTGCGCCGTTTTTCTTAATTCTGTCGGATAAATAATCCGAACCGCGTAACGGTCCGGATTATTTCTTTTTTTCGGAAATCTTTATAAGCGACGGAGCCGCGCACCGACGCAGGGATGGAAACACCTGCGAACCCCGCCCCCAAGCCGAAAACATCCGCAAGACCACAGATCGAAAAAGATTAAGAATTTTTTGGGCTCAAACTGCCGATGCAAGCCATAGCTGCCCAAGAAGCCGGAAATCCAGGGTGTGCACCGAAGCAGGGGGCAGGAAATGGCCGCAAATTCCGCTTTCATAGGGACGAAACACCTGCAATACCGCCACCAAAGATAAAATTTCCATGGCCGCAAGCTGCCGAGATGAACCGTGGCCGTCCCAAAAAACGGGGGCCTCAGGCAGTATGGGCGCCGCCGACGCAAAACAAAAATACCTGCGAATCCCGCCCCCGCAAAACCGAAACATGCGGAAAAGCCGCTCATTGCCGGGAAAGGTTCAGATATTTTTTGTAAATACAAAGCTGATGATGCAAAACCACTGCTTTCGGAAAATCCGAATTTTTCGGGTGATCTACCGGTGCCGCCGAGGAGCCGAAAATGCCCTGAAATTCCGCTTTCAAAAAGCCAAAGCGCCTGCAAGACCACAGAGCTCTCATAAGATTAAAGATTTTTTGCGGACAGATGAAAAAGGAATTGACAGCCTCTCCTGTATGTGGTATATTAAGCATGTAAATATGAACAGTTGTTCATATATTCAGATGATTGAACGGTCAGGAGGTTTTTGATATGGCGGAACTTCATCCCGAACATCAGCACATTATCGCGCAGGCAAAATCCAACATGCCCTCCGACGAGACGCTTCAGGCGACCGCGGAGGTTTTTAAAGTGTTTGGCGACGGAACCCGCATTCGCATCCTCGCGGGCCTTTCTGAGGGAGAAATGTGCGTCTGCTGCCTTTCCGACCTGCTCGGCATGGAGCAGAGCGCGGTCTCCCACCAGCTCCGCATCCTGAAGGCTGCGAGGCTGGTCAAAAACCGTCGGGAGGGCAGACAGATCTATTATTCCCTCGACGACGTTCACATCGCCTCGATTTTGAATGCGGGAATCTCCCACGTGGAAGAAAAGTAACGGAAAGAAGGGCCTTATATGGCTGAAAATACATCCTGCGCCGTTTGCAGGCAGATGGATTCATCCTGTGAATACGGAAGCGCACGCAAAAACGAGCCCGAGAACGAGCACGAAAATGAGCACGAGGAAAACGGATTCCGCAGGTCGGATTATGTTCTCTTCGGCGTCAGCGCCGTGCTGCTGGTTCTCTCCGCCGTCGGCATTCCGGAAAATTTCACATGGGTTCCCGCGGCGCTGGCGGCTCTGCTCTGTGGCTGGAAAACGCTGAAAGAGGGCTTCCGGAGCCTTTTGCATCTGCGCGCCGACGAGGAGCTTTTGATGACCATCGCGGTGATCGCCGCGTTTCTCATCGGAGAATATACCGAAGGGGCTCTGGTCGCCGTTCTGTTTTCGCTGGGTGAAAAGTTGGAGGAGGCCGCGGTCGGCCGCTCGGAGCGGGAGATCAAGGCGCTCGCCAACATCCGGCCCGATACCGCCAACCTCGTGACGCCGGAAGGCATCGTCGCCGCCAAAGCGGAAGGCATTGCCGTCGGGAGCGAAATTTTGGTGAAATCCGGCGAGCGCATGCCGATCGACGCGGCGCTGCTCTCGGAGAGCGCCTCCGCCGACCTCTCCGCCCTGACCGGAGAGAGTCTGCCGGTCGATTACGCGGAAGGCGCGGTCATTCCGGCCGGCGCGGTCATTCTCGGCAAGCCGGTACACTGCCGGACCGTCGGCACCTATGGCGATTCCGCGGCGGCGCGCATCCTGGATCTTGTGGAAAACAGCGTCTCCGGCAAGGGCAAAGCGGAAAAATTTATCACGAAATTTTCGGCCATTTATACGCCTTGCGCCATCGGAGCGGCCGCGCTGATCGCTTTTGCGCCGCCCGTTCTCGGATGGCTTCCCTTTTCCGATTCCATCTATCGGGCGCTGACCTTCCTGGTCGCCGCGTGCCCCTGCGCGCTCGTAATTTCCATCCCGCTTTCCTACTTTGCGGGCATCGGCGCGGCCTCCAAAGCCGGCGCGCTGTTTAAAGGCTCCCAGTACATGGAGCTGCTCTCCAAGGTGAAAATCGCGGCCTTCGATAAGACCGGCACCGTCACCTCCGGACAGTTCTCCGTCACGAAGATCTACGCGGCGGACGGCTTTACCGAGGATCAGGTTCTGGCCACCTGCGCCGCTGCGGAGACCTACTCCGACCACCCCTTCGCGAAAGCGGTCCGGGAAAAGGCCGCACGCATGGGGCTTGCGATCCCGGAGGCGGAAAAGGTCTGCGAGATCGCCGGCCGGGGACTGACCGTGACCGTCGGCGGCAGACAGCTTGCCTGCGGAAACATCAAATTTGCGCCGGAAGAACTCAGGGATTCTCTCCCCGAGGCGAATATCTACCTTTTTGAAGAAGAAAAATACCTTGGTGCACTGGTGCTGGCCGATACGCCGCGGGAGAACTCTGCGGCCGCTGTCGCCATGCTCAGGCAGCTTGGCGTTCAGCGCACCGTCATGCTGACCGGCGACAACGAAAAGGCCGCCGCCGACACCGCCGCCCTCTGCGGCATGGACGAATATCGCTCCGGCCTGATGCCGGAAGATAAAGTGTCCGTCGTCAACGAACTCAAAAAAGACGGCATCACCGTTTTTGCCGGGGACGGCATCAACGACGCGCCGGTGCTGGCCGCCGCGGATGTCGGCGCCGCCATGGGCATGGGAACCGACGCGGCCATTGAATCCGCGGACCTTGTGCTGATGCGCGGCGGGATCGGGGCGCTTGCAAAGGCGGTCTGGATCAGCAAAAAGACGATGACCTGCGTCCGGCAGAACACGGTTTTCATCCTCGGATGCAAGGCGCTCGTTTTGGCGCTCGGCGCGGCCGGTCTCTCACCGGTCTGGCTCGCGGTCTTTGCGGATGTGGGCGTCTGCCTGATCACCGTCGTCTGGTCCGCAAGGCTGCTGCGCCTCAAAGCGCCGGAAGCGGGGCTGTAATCCGTCCGTCCTGAATGAAACCTGCCTCTTTCCCGAAAAATCCGTTGACATGGAAGATAAGGTTGTGATATATTATTACTCGACCAAACCGTGGAGAGGTGTCCGAGCGGCTTAAGGAGCTGGTCCTGAAAACCAGTGATCTCCAAAAAGGGACCGCGGGTTCGAATCCCGCCCTCTCCGCCAACACCTCTTTAAGGGGAATATCAAAGCGAGAACGCTACCATGGAGAAGTACTCAAGTGGTGACGAGGCGCCCCTGCTAAGGGCGTAGGGCTCGAAAGGGTCGCGGGGGTTCGAGTCCCCCCTTCTCCGCCATTGAATAAAACCGGGAATCGCATAGTTTATGCGGTTCCCGGTTTTATTATTTTTGCGTGGTACCGCGTTTTCAATTTGCCTATCCGCAGGATCGCCAACCCTTTTTTATTTTTTATGGGTGCGTTTTATGACGGAACCACGTCCGAAAATGGAATCCTGCAAAGCCTCTGATAATTTTGATCCGCTTTCTCATATAATTCCCTGCCGCTCCGCCGCCGTCCCCTGTATCCGCCTTCATCGGCCGGGCCGAATCCCTGCGGCGGCTCATCATTCCGTGAAAGGAGGAATTTCTGATCATCGAAATATCCGGCTGAAAGCAGTCCTCTCGTTTTTCCAATAAAAAATCCGCCCACACCGGCGATGGGATTCGGCGGCGTTCCCTTTGTGCTGTCCGGCGATGTGCATTTTTTCACTGAAATAAAAAGGAAGATATCTACATGAATTTGTAAATTATTAATGTTGCATTTAGATGAGATTTAGATTATAATCATCCATGGATATCGGAATACAGATGTCCGCATGATACGGACAGTTCCGATATTTTATCATTTATAGGGAGGAAAAACTTCAATGAAAAAGTTTGCGGCTATTTTTCTGGCGCTGATTCTCGTTCTGTCTCTCGGCGCCTGCGGAACCACCCCGGAGACCAGCGAACCCAGCGAATCCGGCGTACCGGAATCTTCCGTCGCTGAGCAGCCCGAATCCGGCAATCCTGTCGTAAAGATCGGCATCTTTGAGCCGGCTTCCGGCGATAACGGCGCCGGCGGCAAACAGGAGACCCTCGGCATCGAGTATGCCAACTCCGTCAGCCCCACCGTTGACATCAACGGCACCACCTACGATGTCGAACTGGTCAAGGTCGACAACGAGAGCTCCAACGACAAAGCGGCCACCGCCGCCTCCACGCTGGTTTCTGCCGGCGTCTCCGTCGTACTCGGCTCCTATGGTTCCGGCGTGTCCATCGCCGCTTCCCCGACCTTCGAAGCTGCAGGCATCCCCTGCGTCGGCATCACCTGCACCAACCCGCAGGTCACCGAAGGCAACCAGCATTACTTCCGCATCTGCTTCCTGGATCCGTTCCAGGGCACCGTTCTTGCCAACTATGCCTTCAACGAGCTGGGCGTCACCAAGGCTTACTGCCTCTCCAAACTGGGCGACGACTACTCCGGCGGCCTTGTGAACTACTTTGTTCAGGCTTTTGAGGCCCTCGGCGGCACCTGCGTGCAGGATACCTTCCCGGACGGCAACTCCGACTTCACCTCTTACATCAGCAACGCCAAGAACGAAGGCTGCGAAGTCTTCTTCTCCCCTGTCTCCACTGAAGCTGCGCAGCTGATCATCGATCAGGCCCAGTCTCAGGGACTCGGCATGCCGATCCTCGCCGGCGATACCTGGGATTCCAACGTCATCCTTCAGGCCGCTGAAGGCAAGGATGTCGACGTCACCGTCACCACCTTCTATCCTGAAGGCGCGAACGCCGAATTCGACAGCAGCTTCAAAGAGTGGGTCAACGCTGACTCCACCCGCCTCGCCAACAACGGCGGCGACGACACGGTTTCCGCTGTCACCGCCATGGGTTATGATGCGTACTTCTTCGCCCTCGAGGCCATGAAGACGGCCGGCGCCACTGATGCTGCCGCCGTTATGCAGGCCCTCTGGACCACCGAATATGACGGCGTTTCCGGCCACATCGCGCTCGACCAGACCAACGGCGACGCGATCCGCAACACCGCCTATGTCAAGCACTGCAACCCCGAGACCGGCGCATGGGATGCCCTGCCCGCGGTCACGATCGGATAATTTAACGTTAACGCGAAGTTTGCCGAGCGGCGGGGGTTACCGGCCCCCGCCGCACTTTGTAACCGGGATTTCTGCCGGTTATCTCCGGTCAGACTACGCTTATGCCGCTTCAGAAGGAAAGGCCTTTTTCTTTTTTTCTGAAGCGGCATAAATGGAGGCAAAGATATGTTGGAATTTCTGCACAGCAACCTGTCCTACATTTTGTCGGGCATCTCGGTGGGCGGACAATATGCGCTGATCGCCATCGGCTACACGATGGTCTACGGCATCCTCCGCCTCATCAACTTTGCCCACGGCGACGTATTTATGTGTGCCGGCCTGATGATGGTCTATCTTTCGGCTTCCCTGCCGATGATGATATCGATTCCGATGGTCCTGATCCTGACGGTCGTTTTGGGCTTTCTGATCGAGCGCGTGGCCTACAAACCCCTGCGTACCGCGCCGCGTATGTCCGTCATGATCAGCGCCATCGGCGTATCGTACCTGCTCCAGAATGCGGCGCTGTATTTCACCGGCGGCCTCGCCAAGGTCTATCCGACCATTCCGTGGCTCTCCGATACCGTCACGATCTGGGACTCGACCACCAAAATGGTCACCGTCGTCACGCCGATTCTGACTCTCGTTCTTGTGATCCTGCTGTCGCTGCTGATCAAGCACACGAAAGTCGGTATGGCCATGAGGGCCGTCTCCAAGGACTTTGAGACCAGCCAGCTCATGGGCATCAAGATCGACGCCGTCATCTCCGTCACCTTCATCATCGGTTCGTTTCTGGCGGCGGTCGGCTCCATGCTTTACTTTACGAACTACGCCTCCGTGACGCCGGTCTCCGGCGGCATGCCCGGGCTTAAATGCTTCGTCGCGGCCGTCTTCGGCGGCATCGGCAGCATTCCGGGCGCGGTCATCGGCGCGTTTATCATCGGTATCTGCGAGAACATCATCAAAGGCGGCAGCTCCATTTTCGGCATCTCCGGAAGCGGCTGGACCACGTTCTCCGACGCCTTTACGTTCGCGCTGCTGATCATCATCCTTGTCGTGAAGCCCACCGGCCTGTTCGGTGAAAAAGCCACGGATAAGGTTTGAGGAGGCGGAAGAGATGAAAAAGAAAAACAAAACCGAGCTCTGGATCGCTCTGTGCGCCATCGCGCTCGTTTACATCGTGGTCTTCATCCTCGAAAAGACGGTCAACTCCGGGCATATCCTCTTTACCGTCCTCAAAAAAGGAGCCATCTATTCTCTGGTCGCCGTCTCCATGAACCTGCTGAACGGCTTCACCGGACTGTTTTCTCTTGGTCAGGCGGGCTTCATGCTGATTGGTGCGTATACTTATGCCATCTTCACCATGCCGGCGGCGGTCAAGGCCACCGATCAGGTCTATAAATACTACGTCTGCGCCATTCCGTTCGATACCGGCATCTTCGTCGGGCTGATCTGCGCGGGGCTTGCCGCGGCACTCTTTGCGGCGCTCATCGGCCTGCCGGTGCTGCGCCTCAAGTCGGATTACCTTGCGATTGCAACGCTCGGCTTTGCGGAGATCATCCGCGCCATCTTTCAGTGGGACGCGCTCGGCCCCATAACGAACGGCGCCAACGTCATGCGCGAATACAAGGATCTGACGGACGTCACCATTCCTTTTACGGATATCCCGTTCCCGCCGACGCTCTATGTGTTTCTGGCGACGGGTATCTGCATCGCGCTGATCATGCTGCTCATCAACTCCTCCTACGGCCGCGCCTTCAAGGCGATCCGCGACGACGAGGTGGCGGCGGAGGCCATGGGCATCAACCTTTTTAAACATAAGGAAATGAGTTTCGTCATCAGCTCCTTCTTTGCCGGAGTCTCCGGCGCGCTGCTCGCCATGTACCAGTACACGGTGCAGGCGGCCCAGTTCAAGAGCGCCATGACCTATGAGATCCTGCTGATCGTCGTCATCGGCGGCATCGGTTCGATCTCCGGCTCCTGCATCGCGAGCTTCCTTTACATTGCGGCCTCTGAGTGGTGGCTGCGCGGGCTCGATATGGGCAAATTCCTTGGCATCGATTCCGCAACGATCTTCCGCTCCGGATTCCGGAAATTCGTCTTTTCGATCATCATCATGGTGATCGTGCTCTTCTTCTCCAGAGGCCTGATGGGCGACAGAGAGATCTCCTTCCGCGGGCTCGCAGGATTGTTCCAGCGGAAACCGGCTCCGGCCGACGCGGCGAAAGGAGGCGGTACCGATGCCTGAAAACGTGCTTCGTCTCGAGAATGTGACCATGCAGTTCGGCGGCGTTGTCGCCGTCAACAACCTCTCTCTCGAAGTCAACCGCGGCGAGATCGTCGCGCTGATCGGCCCGAACGGTGCCGGCAAGACGACGGCTTTTAACTGCATCACGGGCGTCTATGAGCCGACCAACGGCCTCGTCACCTTCAACGGCAATCCGATCGTCGCAAACCATCCCCGCGGCAAGATGAAAAAGCTCTACACGGGAGAGAACGCGAAGAGCTATTTGAATATCAAGTCGATCCATCCGACGCCGGATCAGATCACGAAGCTCGGCATCGCCCGCACATTTCAGAATATTCGTCTCTGGAAGAGCATGACGGTCTTTGATAACGTGCTGACGGCCAAACACATGCGGGCAAATCAGAATGTGTTCTCCGCCACGCTGCGCATCAGCTACAGCGAAGAAAAGCGCATGCGCGACGAGACCGCCGCCCTGCTGGAGGAGCAAAACCTCATGCAGTACGCGGATGAGCTGGCCGTAAGTCTGCCCTATGGTCTGCAGCGCCGGCTGGAGATCGCGAGAGCTCTGGCAACCGACCCGACGCTCCTCCTTCTGGATGAGCCGGCCGCCGGCATGAACCCGCAGGAAACCAGGGAATTAGGCGAGTTCATCGTGCAGATCAAAGATAAATACAATCTCACGGTCTTCATGATCGAACATCATATGGATCTGGTCATGCAGTTTTCCGACCGCATCTACGTCATTGATTTCGGAAAGCTCATCAGCAGCGGAACGCCTGCCGTCGTGCAGGAGGATCCGCGCGTCATCAACGCCTATCTGGGGGTGAGCGAATGAGCGAGATCATACTCAGCATCAAAGATCTGAAAGTCAACTACGGTGGCATTGAAGCCGTGAAAGGCATCTCCTTCGACGTACCGAAAGGCGACATTGTGACCCTGATCGGCGCGAACGGCGCCGGCAAGAGCTCGACGCTGCGCACCATCGCCGGGCTTGTCAAGCCCAAGGGCGGCACTATCGAATTTGAAGGCGAGAACATCGCCGGCAAGGATCCGACAGCGATCGTCAAAAAGGGCATCACCATGGTGCCTGAGGGCCGGCGCATCTTCCCGGATCTGACCGTTGTGGAGAATCTGCGCGTGGGCGCCTATCTGCGCAAGGACGACATCTCGAAGGATATCGACTGGATCTACGAGCTGTTTCCGCGCCTCAAGGAGCGCTCCTGGCAGGCCGGCGGCACGCTCTCCGGCGGCGAGCAGCAGATGCTCGCGGTCGCAAGAGCCCTGATGAGCCGCCCGAAGCTGATGATGATGGATGAACCTTCTCTGGGCCTCGCGCCGCTCATCGTACGCGACATCTTCGACATCATCAAGGAGATCAACAAGCGCGGCGTCACCATCCTACTGATCGAGCAGAACGCAAATATGGCGCTTTCCACCGCCGATACCGGCTATGTGCTGGAGACCGGAAGCATCACTATGACCGGCACCGGCAAAGAGCTTCTAAACGATGAGGCGGTCAAAGCCGCGTATCTGGGAACCTGACGATTTCCCCAAAACAAAAAAACGCCCGGAAAAAAGTTTCCGGGCTCGCGGGTCGGCCGGGGAGAGCGGTCGGCCGACGCCGGAGCAAAGAAGTCGCTTTTATTCTCTGCCGGCGGTGGCAAAACATTTTTAAAGCGGAGGGATCCGGCAAAACTGCCAAAACCCTCCGCTTTTTCATGCTCATTTTTCGGGCCTCACTCCGCGGAGGAGGCCTCCAGCGGAGTCAGTTTGCCGAAGAGCAGATATCTCGCGTCGTCGTAGGCGTAGGAACAGGTGCACAGCGTCACGATCCGGTCCCCGGGGACGACAGATACGTCGCATGAGAAGGTGGACGATTCCTTCAGCGCATCCACATACTCCTGAAATTCCCCGTCCCCGCCGAACGTACGGCAGATGAGCCCGCTTTGCCCATCCGTGAGAATTCCCGCAAAAAGCTCAACCGTATAATTCCCCTCCGGCGTGTATAAGGTCATCGCCGGAAAACGGTCGTAATAGCTCTGATCCGCATAATTGGTCAGTGCGGAAAACATCGAACCATCCCTCATGTTGTGCCCGTAGAGCACGGTGTTTGAATCTGAGAAATCGCCGCTGCTGCGAAAATCCATAAAGACGGAACCCAGCTTGTTTTGCTCTCCATCAAAAAGATGGGTGAGGTAGTAGTCGTTGTCCTCCCCCTGCACGACAGGATAGCTGATCGCGTTCTCCTCCGACAGAATCCACCCGACCACATCCGGATTGATCTCCCGCAGCGCGTCAAAGTCGATGCTCAGAGCCGTCTCCTCCGGCGCGGCGCCGGAGACGCCGGCTTCACCTTCCGGAGCGACCGCCTCGACGGAGACCGCCGACCGCACCTGCTCGTAGGCGGCGTCGCCCTGCGCATATTCCCGAGCGCTGCGGAACAGCAGGAACGCAAATACCGCAACCCCGGCCGCAGACAGCACGATGACGATGCGAAGAAAAATCCGAAACCCATTTGAAAACGTTTTTCTTTCCCCTGTGGAAGCGTCCATAACAAAGTTCCTTCCCAAAAGGAGGGTCCGCCGCCGGAAGGCTTGCGAACCCTGTTTTTTATCGATCAGCGATTATTTTTTGTCTTTTTTCTTTTTAAAGGCAAGGCTCAGCCCGATCGCCCCAAGAAGAAGCAGGATGGAAGCCGCCAGCCCTGTCAGCCAGAGGGTATCTTTACTCTCATCGCTGGTATTGGGGACGCTTTCCTTTTCGTTGACAAACGCCGCCGTTTTGCCCGACTCGGTGATCTTGCCGGACGCCCCGGTGGAGCTGGTGACATAGCCGTCCTTTCCGGCCTCTTTTTCGGTGACCTTATAGACTGTGCCGGCCGGGATGTTCCGGATGGTGACGGATTCACCGTGCCTGAGCTGGATGGTTCCGCCGTCCTCGATGGTGCCGGATTTGCTGCCGGAATAACGGAACGTATCGTCCGTATCGAAGCTCACCACGAACGTAAAGAGCTGGTCCTTGTCTCCGAGATCACCGCTTACCGTTTTGGTGATCGTCAGGGTGCCCTTTTCAACCGGTTTTTTGTCGTCGTCTTTTACCCGGTTTTTGGTGTTGGTGAAGGAGGCCGTCTGCGTCGCATCCGCGATAATGACGCCCTCCGCGCCCTCACTGACGGTGCGGTATCCTTCGCTGCGGTAATCCGCCTCGGTCACCGTATAGGCGGCATCTTTCGGCAGGTTGATGATCGTGATGCTCTGGCCGTGGGCAAGGGAGACGGTATCCCCGCTCCGAATCGTCCCGTCCGGAACGCCGCTGCCCAGATACTCATAGGTTCCGTCGGCGCCCTCAAAGATCACGGTGAAATCGAACGCCTTTTCCTCGTCGGCACGGTTCCCTGCTACGGACTTTGTGATGGTAAGATTGCCCACCGTGCCCTCCGGGAAGTTCTGCACCTCCAAGGTGTTGGAGTCGCTGCCGGTCTTGCCGTCGATCGAAGAGGTCACAACGCCGCCGGCGGTTGTGACCGTCAGGGTATGGACCTTCGCGCTCAGACCATAGCCTTCGGGCGCCTCCGTCTCTCTGAGCACGTATTCCCCGTCGGGGATGACCTTAAATTTGAGCACGCCGTCTGCGCCGGTGATGCCTGTTTTGACGACGGTCTCTCCGTCGGAGGCAAAGAGCGTAAACCTTGCGCCTTCGAGAGGCTCGCCCGATTCATCCGTCTTGGTGATGCGGACCCAGCCGCTTCTCTGGAAGGTTGCGGCACCGTCCTCCTCCAGGATGACATAGGGCTTCCCGGTGGATTCCTGTTCGGTATCGCCGTCGAGCAGCAACACGCTGTTGGATATGGTGCCGGGATCTCCGGTGACATCGGTGAGATAGGTCAGGCGGCAGGCCTTGGCGCTGTCCGGAAGAAGGAAGGACAGCTCGCGCGTCATGGGGTCGTAGAAGATGGTTTCGCCCTCCGTCAGCATGACCGGCGCGCCCGGCGTATAGGTCCCGTCGATGTTGAGGATCAGCTCGGTGGCCGCGATATTCCCCTCAAGAATCAGGCTGCCTTTGGAATCCACCCGCAGGTCGATGCCAGCCGGAAGGGTATCCTTCAGCTTCGTGCCGGGTTGGGTGAGCTCATAGGGCTTATAGTCCACCGTCCAAAGCAGCTCTCCTGCCTCCGGGCGTATCGTATCCTTTTCCAGAATCGTGCTGACAATGCGGACGCTCTGCGAGCTGCCGACGCCGGCGGTCCAGTTCGTGGTCTTGAGCGACACCGAGTTGGTGTCCGTCCATGTATGGTTTTCGCTGAAATAAACGGCGGCGGTCTCCTCGGTGAGCTGCGCTTTGACGAGGATTGCATAGGGACGATTCAGCGCCGCAAACGTGAACGTGGCTGTTCCTCCGGTGATATTCGCGGTCAGGCCGGCCACGGTATCCGGCGTGGTATCCGACGCCACAACCGTGCCGTCGGCATTGCCGGTGCCTTCAAAGACAAGATAATCCACACCAGGAGCGATCTCGGTGAATTCCCAGCCCTCCGGAAGCGTATCGGTGACGGTCGTTGTGCCGAGGGTCTGGCCCGCGGCGTTGACCGCGTTGTTGAGATCCATGCCGTTGGAGTTGACCCCGATGCGGAAAACGGCCGATTTTTCCTGATAGTTGAAGCCGAGGGACATATCGTTGGTGATGCCGGAGTTGACGCCGGATGCAGGATCGGCGGCCGCGGTGCGGGTGAGCATCCGCTTGATCAGCATCCTGCTGGGGTAATTGACGCTGTTCGTGGCCGCACTCAGCTTCGTATTGGCGCTGAAGAGCGTGGCCGTGTTGGTGACGGAAGTGGTCGAATTCCCCGCAAAAACAGCCGGGTTGAGGACGATGGTATCAAAATGGAACGTGTTGATGGCATCCATAACAAAGCCCGTAATCTTTAAAAGATCCGCGACCCGTACGCCGTCCCGTTCGATCGGATAAACCATAATCTGAAGGCCACTGCCCGCGAAGCTGTTTTCTTCATATTTCTGATTATACCGCTGGGTCAGATCCGACGTGCTGATGCCGGCGGGAATTCCCGTCACCGTACCGAGGTTGAGCGCGGAACCGCCGTAGACAAGGAGGTCGTAGACCGTCAGATCCGGAATCGTCTGGCCTTTTGTATCTACCGTGACGGTCCAGTGAACCTGCTGGCTGACCACATCCGCCGTACCCGATTTGGAGATCGCATTATAGCCGATCCCAACGGTTTTGCTGGCGCTGGGGCCCGTGGCGGGGCCTCCGTCCCATTTGAGGGAAGCCGTATTCGTAAAATTCGTAATCTTCGCGGTGTAGGCCTCATCCGTCACCTTTGTGACAATGGTGAGCAGCATCTTGGTGCTGATATTGCCTAGCGCAAAGTTGTTTCCGGTCGGGGTGAGCGAAGTTGCCGCACCCCAAGCGGTTCCGGTCCACGCCTGTACGGTCGCCGAATCAAACGTCAGGCCGGAGGGCAGCGCGTCGATGATGACCGCGTTGGTGAGCGACGCCTCCATGTGGTTGACAATGATCGTCCAAGTAATGGTGCGGTTGGTCGGATCGTAGGTGCCGCTGCTGCCGGCATCGTTCGTCGTGCCGCCCTTTTCGATCCATTTCGGAGTAAACTTGACTTCAAAAGAGCCGCTGTCCAGCTCATTTTCATCCGCATCCTGCAGAGCGGCGGTATTTGTCACCTTCTGCTCGGCGGTGGCATAGAGAGCCGCATCCGTGAGCGCCGTTTGGAAGGTGACCGTCACGGGGCTCGCCGTCTCCTCGGGAAATTCATAGACGAGCGTATTGTCTTCATAGGTGGGGGCGGCGTTTTCGCCTTCCACTTGAAACGAATCTTCGACATAAGTTCCCACGTTTGTGAGATGATCGACAAACCGATAACCGGCAAGATCAATCTCTTCGCCGCCCTGCGTCGCAGAGACTTCCACCGACCAATTGATGCAGCGGTCGGCGAAATTCACGGCGCCCGATTTTACGACATCATAAAGGATCTCCTCGGGCGGAACCGCAACAGTATAGGTTTTCTCCAGAATTGTGACGACATGATCCCCCGCTTCGCCCGCGGAGCCGGTATTGTCATACTCAAATTCAGCCGAGAAATTGCAAGTTACATCGTTGGTCCCTTCGACAAAAATGCTGTCGTCCCCGTCGAACACCACGTTGGCGGTGACCATTTTCGTAACGGGATCCGTGGAGAAAGAGGCATGCCCGACGACGACGCCCGCATTTTTGAGTTCAATGCTGACACCGCTTGCGGTCAGCAGAAACGCATTGCTCAGCGCAAACGAGGCGGTATCGCCCTTATGTACCGGATTGGCCGGAGTCGGATCGTCGCCCTCCACCGGTACGCCGAAAGAGATCTCGACTCTGATTGGCTCTGTACTCAGGATGGTGCCGTTTTCCGGGATCGCCGCCCCCTCCTGGGTGACGGTCAGCGTGACGTCGGTCAAATAAGCGGTCACGTCGACGCTGCCGGTCGTACCCTCCATGGATACAGATTCCTCGGAGGAGGGTTCTTCAAAGGGAGATTCCTCCGAAGAGGATTCCTCCACCGGCAGCAGATCGCCTTCGTCCTCCGCATAGGCGGGAACAACCGGCAAAAGGACATTGAGCACCAGAATCAGCGCCAGCGCCCATCTCAAAAATACCCATTTTTTCTTTGTTGTCATGGTTCTCTCTTTCTCTCTGCGAATCGCATGATTTTTGTTCCGTCCGGGCGAAGCGCCATATTATACCGCCCGTGGTTTTTCTCCTCCGGAGCAATGCGGAAATGGAAAAAGGGGATGCTTTTTCTTCCTATTTGATAATAAATATCTTTAAGACTCTCATAAGAAGTATACAAGAGACGCCTTTCCGGTGCTTGAAAATGCGGGAAAAGTGGGTGCTCTTCCTTGGCGAAAAAAGAAATTTTAATGGGGTAAATTTCTTTTTAAAGAAAACAAATTGGTGGCACGGCCCCAAATCCGCTATAATCAAGTCATACCACGCGTCGAACGGAGGGGAAACGCCATGAAAACCGGCGCACTGCTGGAATCGCTGATCAATCTCGCCCAGATACAGAAAACCGATCTCGCCATCAGCATGAATATGACGCCGAGCGGGCTCAGCAAGATTCTGACCGGAAAGAGGCTCCCCTTTTTTAAAGAAAAGCGGGCTTTCAGCCGGCAGGCGGCCGGATACTTCGCCGAGGCACTCTTCTGCCGGGACTGCTACCTGAAATTGAAGAGCATCTTTCCGATCCTCTATGATTTCAGCACGAAGTATGAGCTGGAAACGTTTCTAACGTATGCCATTGATTATACGCTGAGCAGCGATTTCTTTGAGGAAAACGGAGGAGACCGGGACTATCCCGACCGGGAGCTTAGCTTTCTGGGAAAGACGACGATCCTCAACATGTTTTGCGTGACTATCTCCGACTATTTTATGACCGAGCCGGAGACTCCGCTGGAGTTTTACAGCTCCCTGCCCACGATTGATCCGTTTTACTCCGACATTTTTTCCCGTCTCAAATTCTCCGTCGCCGAAAACGGGCGGCGTATCTCCTTCCACCACCTGTTCGACACGCCCTCCTTCGAGGCGTCTGCCGGCAGATCCGATACCGATATTCTTTCTTATCTTTCAAAAATGGAGCAATATGTGGATCTGACCCTGTGGCAGGCCGAGGAAAAGGTGGCCCCGTTCTTTCTGCTGAAAGATCGGTTTTTGCTGGTTTTTTCAAACCAGATAGACGGATGGACGCCGCTGATGACGTTTATCACGCATAAGAGCTATCTGACCCTGTTTTTCCATTCTCTCACGAAGAAAAACGCGAGAAAAATCAGTTACAGCGGGGATGAGGTGGCCAAGCTTCTGGAGACCGATCCTTTTCTGATCACCAGACTGGCGGGCGGGCATTTCGACGCCGTATATAACTTTTTGCCCATCGGCTATCTGTCAAGCCCCGAGGAATTTGCACAGATGAACGGTAAGGAGCCCGTGAAAAAGGGCATCTCGGACCTTTTTCGCTGCGCCATTGAAAAGAGCGATTCGTTTTTCATCTCCGTCGACAGCCTGTCTTCTTTTTACAATACGGGAAAGGTCATCGTGCCCCTGCTCGGCACGGTGGAGATCGCCAAAGACCTCCGCATTCCCTATTTGATGCGCTACGATACGGTGATCGATAAAGGAGCCCTGCATGGCAAGGTTCGGATCACCAACAACGCGCTTCCTAAGATGTATGCGCTCTGCGCCAAGGAGTTCAGCCTGATTTATCTGAACGGCGCCACCCGCGGATCCGAAAAAATCCACTATTTTCATTCCGACATCGTCCGGGATATTCTGGACGACGAGGTGGCGGGCGACTCGATGCAGTATGTGGAGTTCGGCCACGAGCTCTGGAATTCCTATATTGGCGGTCTCTCCAAAGGGCAGGCATGGATCTGACCGCAGGCGAAGAAGGCTTACGGAAGTTCTCTTCCCCCATGCTCATTTTTCCGAAAAAATCCGATGCTCAAGGCAAAATATTGCTCATTGCGCCGGATAAGCAAAAGAAGCCCGTCTTTCCGCCGAAAGCAGAAGGACGGGCTTTTAAAAAGATTCCACTGCCCAAAAAACGGGCATCAGGTGCCATGCTCTGATGCCTGCCGGCATCGGATTTGCAGAATCGGCGGAATTCGCCGCCAGGCTCTTGATTTTTTTCCATATCTTCTATATATTTAGGGTAAATCCGGGAACTTTACCCGGGCCGATATGGGCGAACCGGACAACAAGGGAGGGACCTCTATGAAGAAAATATGGATAGGAATCCTGCTGGCCGCGTGCCTGACCGCGCTGCTTTCGGGATGCGCGGAAGAACAGACGGAACCGGCCTCCGGCGATGAAGCCGGAACTCCGGAAGTGGTCGTTTTTACAGACCCCGTGCTGGAAAGCATGGTTCGGGAAAAGATGGGCAAGCCCGAAGGAGACATCACCGCCGCCGAAGCCGAAGCGGTAAAAGAGCTCTCCCTCAATATCGAATGGCAGCCGGAGATCCCGCCGGAGACGCGGATCAAGGATCTCCACGGCCTTGAGTCTTTTAAGAATCTGGAGATGCTCGATCTGTCTTTTCATGATATTTCCGATATTTCTCCGCTTGCGGGGCTGACGAAGCTCACTTCTCTGTCGCTCGGCGGCAACACGGTCGCGGATCTTTCTCCGCTTTCGGGCTTAACCGACCTGAAGTGGCTGACCATCTTCAACAGCCAGGCGGAAGATTACAGCCCCCTTGAGAATCTGACCAATCTGGAAGGACTGATGGCCGGAGATTCGACGATCTCCGACGTAAGCGTGCTCTCGGGTCTGACAAATCTGAACCGGCTGAGCCTTGTGCGTGCCGGCGTAAGCGACGTCTCTTCGCTTGCCGGCCTGACGAACCTGCGGGCACTGTATCTGGAAGGCTGCCCGATCACGGACTATTCCCCGCTCGCGGAAATTTACCCGCTTTTAGAAGAAAAGGATTTCACGATGGTGACTTCTCTTTCGGAGCTGGGGTTCGTCCCGGTCAACGACGGCACGGAAATGTGTTTCCAATATGGAACGACCGAGATCAAGGTCGGCCGCGCGGAATGGAACCCGTCGGATGAGAATGCAAAAAACTATGTCTCTCTTTTTGAGCCGCAGGAAAGCGGCGGCGTGCTGGCGGTTTATTACACCCCGGATACACAGACTTATGATTTTAAATTGGATAATCTCAGCGGCAAAAAGACCGGATATTCTTACAACGCGGGAGACGGGACCTACGATTTCGGAAATCAGTCACAGCAGGACGTCGAAGAACTCCTGACGTCGATCCTCGGCGAACCGGAGAACGGCGATCTGTTGGCCTCCCCCGCCGCCAATTTCAATGAGACGATTTTTGCTGCCTGCGGCATAAACGCCGACGTCCTGTGTGCCCTGCCGAAGGAATTCGTCACGCTTACCGGGCTCGGTTTTCAGAATCTTATTGAAAGCGACGGCGTCTGCACCTATCGGGATGAAAACGACCCGGCTCTGACCATCTCCGTGCACCATCCCGAATGGAACAATATCGAGTGGAACGTCGAGTATACGTTCCCGGTCAACGGCTACTCCGTCCGGGTATGGTATTACGAAAGCGAGCCGCGGTTCTTCGTCCGGGCGAAAGCGGCGGACGGAACCTCCGCGGACTATGAGTACCGGGTTGCGGAAAATCAGTATAACAACGGCATGGCGCCGGAGGGAATGACTTCTGAGGACTATTTTGTGGGGATCTACGGCGACCCGGTTCCCGAAAGCGTCTTCGGCGAGGCGATCCGGCGGATGGAGCAGGAAATCGGCGACCGCTTCGGCATGAGCATCGACGAGCTGTATGCCCTGCCGGCCGGGGAATGACATCCGGCCCCAAAAAAAGAGCCATCGGCGCCCGCCGATCGTCCTCTTTTGAAAAAGCCGGCGCCGTACAGCTGTGTCAGGGAACGATCCTGCGTTAAAAAATAGACTGCGGGGCGGCTTTTTTAGCTGCCTCGCCCTTTTTATGCTCCGCTGCGGGTTTTCTCTCACATTTGTGAGGCTTTTTGGCAATAATTTAGCGGAATATCTTGCAATTTGCCGAAAATATATTGTATCATAGATAATTAATCCAACCTGATTTTTTGCGGCAAGGGAGGCGATCGTATTCAGAATCTGGTCTATACGGAACTGAACATCTTTTGCCTCGCCATTCTGCTTTTGATTTCCCTGAATATTTATCACCGCAGCAGTCTTTATCTGCCGGATCAGCAGCTGTATCTTGCCCTGCTTCTCACCAACACCGTGATTCTGATCCTGGATTCGCTGATGTGGATGTTCGACGGCCAGCCCGGCAGCGCCGTCTCCCTCACCTATCCGATCGTCACCGGGTGCTACTATATCCTGAACCCGCTGATCTGCGTGCTGTGGAACTATTATGTGGATTATTACATCCATAAAAGCCAGTCGCACCTCCGAAAGTTCGCCATCCCCCTGATGCTTCCGGCTCTGATCAACGTGATCCTCGTCATCATGAACCCTTTCAACAATATCCTGTTTTATATTGATGAAAACAACGTCTACCACCGCGGCCCCTACTTCCCTGTGATGGCGATCATCAGCTTTCTGCTCTGTGTCTACTCGACGGTCTATGTCCTGTTCAGCCGCAAAAGGCTGCCCTCCAAGGAATTCGGAACCCTGCTCATCTTCCCGCTTCTTCCGGTCCTCGGAGCCGTCATCCAGACGCTGCATTACGGTCTTTCGCTGATTTGGGCCGGCGCGACCTTCTCCCTTCTTTTGACGTTTTTCAACATCCAGAATGTTCAGCTCGATACGGATTATCTGACAAACCTCCACAACCGCCGCCAGCTTGACAACTATCTGCACATCAGAAGCCAGCGCCTGCGCGGCAAAGTGATGGCCGGCATCATGATCGACGTGGACCGCTTCAAGTCCATCAATGACACCTATGGGCACGACAGCGGCGACCGGGCTCTGAAATACGTTGCCGATATTCTGAGGGAAACTTTCCGGAGAAGCGACTTCCTGGCAAGGTACGGCGGCGACGAATTCGTTGTCGTGATGACGATCAAGGATACCGCCGATCTGGAAAAAGCCATCCGCCGGCTCAATGAGAACGTGGAACAGTTTAATGCCAAGCAGCTCGTCCCTTACGAAATTCATTTGAGCGCGGGGTACGAATGTTATTCCTCCGAATATGCAAACGTCTCCGATTTTCTCAAGCACATCGACGATCTGATGTATATCAATAAACAAAAAGCAAAAGCCGCCTGTCTGTTGTGACGGCGGTTTTTTCCGTTTTCGGGATGAGCCGTCCGAAACAATGTTCGGGCGGTTTTTTGCAGAAAAGGGCATCCGCGGCCTCATGGCAGTTTTCCCCACTTATTTTTGGGCAAAGCCGATCCATACTGTTTATGAGGTGACGATATGGCGGATTATAAAGAGATGTACCTCTCCATGGTGCGCGCGTCCGAAAAGGCCGTTCGCATTTTGATCGACGCGCAGCAGCGATGCGAGGAACTGTATCTGGAAGTGGAAGAGGAAGGCCCGTCCGTATTTGATTTCCGGGGCCCGCAGGAACAGGACAACAAATAAGAAAAGGTTTTTCTTTTCAAATGCGGCCGGATCTGCTACAATAGCGGCGGATCTGCCCGCATGTGAAGAGGCCCGGCCCGCGGCGGGAGGGAAAGGAAACGGATATGAAGCTGTCATGGTATTTTTCCGAGCCGCTGGAGACTCCGGACCGGATCCGCGAATTTGAGACGGCCGAGGCGTATATCTTTCCGGCCGATTTCGTAAAATGCGTCAGGGCCCATAACGGCGGCTACCCTTCCGCCGGGACCTTCGATACGGAGGAAACCGAGGAGCGGGAACTCCGGTCCCTGCTCTCGTTCAACAGGGATTCGGAAACCAGCATCTGGGAGAAAACCGCCCGGCTGAAGGAGACTTTCGGGGATCGGTATCTGCCCTTTGCGGAGGACGACTTCGGGAATCCGGTGTGCTTTGCGCGGGAGGATGGAGCCGTTGTCTTCATCGACTTGCGTACCGGCGCGGAGGAATGGGCCGCCGGGAGCTTCGCCGGATTTCTCGACAGGCTCTATGAGTGACCTCTCGCCGCTCCAAGGCAGGAATCCGGCGTTTTTTTTGCACTGTTATTAGGAAAATTGCCGTCCGCCTCCGGGCACGGCAGGAAAACCCTTCCAGAAACGGGCGCCCTGCTTGAATTTAACGGGCAAGGGTGATATACTTTATTATTATTCATCATAAGGATGGGCACGATTATGAGTTTTCTTGACAAACTGAAAGACCTGAAGAACGACGCCGAAGCCGGGGCAAAGGATATCCTTCACAAAAAGTCTCGGACGGATGCGGAACCTGAGGACGAGGAAGAAGAAAAACCTTTCGGTACATATGTCGGCGGCGAAACCAAGGTCTTTGAGCCCGCCGGAGAGATTCCTTCCCCGGAGGACGAATTCGAGGACGCGGACTCTTCCCCCGAAAAAGCACCCCAGGCTTCTTCCGGAGCCGAAGGAGCCGGATGGGACGACGAGGAAACGCCCGCGGCTTCGCACGGGAAATTCGGGCAGCTCGCCGAAACCATTAAAACCATGCCGACCGGAAAGCTGATCCTCCGTCTCGGCATCGTTGCGGCAGCCGTCGTACTCCTGCTTGTCCTGCTGATCACCTCCTGCTCCTCCGGCAGCCGCACGCCCGGCACGGAATCCGAATCCAGCGGCGCTGTGGTCGTCGAAGAGAACAGCTCGGAGGCGGCCGAGGAGGAGCCGAAACCTGTTGAAGTCGTCAGCAGACTGGAACAGATCGCCGCGGCCTTCAATATCAACGACGACGTGGTCGGCTGGCTCAACGTTCCGGGCCTCTCCGACGTAAACTCCGTCGTCTGCCAGGATGTGAACTCCTACTCCTACAACTACCGCGACGCTTCGGGCAAATACGTCTACAGCACCTATTGGATCGACGGCGCCTACTACTCCAGCAAATACAACACCTTCACCGGCGGCGCGGCGGGGCTTTCCAAAAATACCATCATTTTCGGCCACAGCGACCTCGGCTCCACCAACCTTGAATACAAGGCCGATGACGCTTCCGGCCCGCGCTTCTCCCAGCTCTTCTACTTCTCGAACGAGGATTTTGCAAAGCAGACGCCTTACATCTTCTTCTCGACCGCCGACGAGGATATGGTCTGGGAGGTCTTTGCGGTCTTCTATAACGACAAGACCATCGACGGAGACGCCACCTGGTATATCAACCCCAACCCGGATGACTCCGATTACGACTTCCTGCTCACCACGGCGAGAAGCCGCTCCCTCTATACCTACAACGTATCGGTCGCCAAAACCGACAAGATTCTGACCCTCTCCACCTGCACGGTGGGCTGGGGACTCGGGCCCCGCGAGAACTACCGCTTTGTCGTGATGGCAAAGCTTGTGAGCGACCCCACGACCGCGATGAAGACGGAAGCCGAGTTTGCCGTCAATCCGGATGCCGTTCTGCCGCCGACCGCACCGGTCGTACCGGAGGTCGAGGCCGTTTCCGGAGCAGAATCCTCCTCCGGCGCGGCGACCAGCAAGCCCGCCACGACCAGTTCTTCATCGACGAGCAAACCCGCCACGACCAGTTCCTCATCGACAAGCAAGCCCGCGGCAACCACTTCTGCGGCGAGCAACTGAACCGGCCGATTCCAAATAATAAAAAACGCCTTGCCGTTTCTTCAGACGGCAGGGCGTTTTCTTATATTCAGAACGATCCGGATGGAAGTCTTCTCCCGCAGAGAAACTCCCTTCACAGGATTTCTTTCAAAAAGTGCGGGAAATCCGGATGCTCAAGGCTTTACGATGATGACGCGGCTGCTCTCCTCGGAAGAGCTGGAGGTTCTTCTCCAGGAGGAGGTCGCCTCGGAGGAGGAGTCTCCTTTCGAGGAGGTGCTTACCCTTGAGGAAGTGCCTGCTTTTGAGGAGACGCTTCCCGAGGAGGAGACTGCTTCGGAGGATGGGC
>Ga0116151_10000108_pt1 | contig 69241 bp, 49 predicted proteins | sample AD_UKC117_MetaG_FD_89893 | JGI IMG/M metagenome (GOLD analysis project Ga0116151, IMG submission 89893) | Active sludge microbial communities of municipal wastewater-treating anaerobic digesters from Hong Kong - AD_UKC117_MetaG | ecosystem: Engineered > Bioreactor > Anaerobic > Digestate...
CGGGGGGCGCCGCCTCGATCGCAATCTCCACAGCGTCGATCGGAAGAGGATGGCACAGGGGGATCAGGTCGCTGGTGCGCTTCGCCGCCTGAATCCCGGCGATCCGGGCGGCCGCGAGAACGTCGCCCTTGGGGGCCTGGCCCCGGATGATCGCATCAAGGGTCGTCGGCGCCATCCGGACCATGGCTTCGGCCACGGCCCGCCTCGCCGTGACGGTCTTTTCGGAGACGTCCACCATTCGGGCTCGCCCCGCGTCGTCGAGGTGCGTGAGGCGCGGACCCGCTTCGGCGGCGTTGGAGTTCCTGTCGGGCATGGCCGCCCATTTGAACGCCGGGCGGGTCGATCGTCCACGAATCCCGCCCGAGACGTGAAAACGGCGAGGCTGGGACCGGGAAAAAGCCTCCGTAATCCCCCATAGGCGAGGGCGGTTCGTGAGCGTAAACGATGATTCCCGTTAACATTGACTGGCGCCGCGGGCGCCCTGAATGGGGTGTCGGGATGGCTGTCGGTCGCGCTCCGGCGGACCGGCCGAACGAAGTGCGGGTGTAGTCAGGGGCGGTTTCGTGCAGGAGCATCGATGACGGATCATCCAAAATACAGACGCGGCGGGGCGACGCGTTGGGTCGCCGTATTGTGCGTCGCGTGGGCGGGGCGGGGCTTCGCCGAGACGCATCCGGCGACGTGGGTTCCGTCGCAGGCCGCGGCGTTCATTGTCGCGCCGAACCTGGCAGGGTCCGTCGGGAAGTTCGACGCATTTCTGCGCGAAGTGAAGCCGGGATTCCCGGGCTTTGATCTCGCCGAGTTCGAAATGACCGCGGGGTTTGCGCCGGGCGTCATGGACCTGTCGAAGCCCGTCATGATCATCGCGGATCGCCCCGAAGAGCTGATGCGCCTCTTTTCCGGCGCCGGTCTCAGTGAGGGAGACGCCACCTGGCCTGTCATCGGATTCACGCCCGCCGACGCCGACGCATTTCAGAAGATGCTCCGAGACGATCACAACGGCAAGGCGCAATCGATTGTCGGGGCGTTCGGCCGCTATCGCGTGATCATGCGGGACGGCGTGGCTTTCGTCGCTGCGAAGCGTTCCGCCCTGTCAAGGATCGCGACGCTCGACGCGGATGCGTCCGCGTACGCCGGGATGTCCGACGCGGCGCGCAGCGACGCGACGAGCGCAGACATCTACATGCAGTTCTCGATGGGGGCGTGGCGCCCGCTGTACGAGAGCAAGCTTCGCGCCGTTGTCGAGCTGATGAAGCTCGGATTCCGCGCGCAGCCGGGCGATGCGGCGCGCGCCGAACAGGTTCGCAAGCTGAGCGACTGGTTCTTCTCAAACGCCCTGGACGGCGTGCAGCAGATGGACAGCGTTGCCGTGGGCCTCAGTTTCGACGGCGAGCGTTTCCGACTCGACCACCATCATTCGTTTCGACAGAACGACTGGATGGCGGACTATCTCGGGAAGGTGACGCGCCGCGACGACGTGAAGCACTGGCGCGCCTTTCCTGATGAATCCTTCCTGTTTGCGATGAGTTCAAACTGGAATGTGCCGTCCGAGTCCTGTTTTGCCGTTCGATTCAATCGGCGCTGCATGAACGATCCGGCGCTCTGCAGGGATCTGACCCGACAGCAGCGCCTCGAACTGGATCAGAACATCGCGGCGCTCACGAACGCGACGTCGGTCGAGGAGTTCATCCTGACGAGTCCGCCGGGTCGGCTGGCGCCGTTCCAGATGCGCGGCGCCTACCTGGCGAAGGACGCGGGCAGGATCCTCGGCGTTATGCAGAAGGTCCGGGCTCACTCACAGGAGATTGTCGGCTCGATCATTCCCGGCGCGGCTGAACTCGCCGGCAAGACGCATCTCACGAAGGTGGACGGGATGGATGTCTACCAGATTCGACTGGTCGACGCCTCTGAGTCTCAGATGGTTCGCAACAACATCGCGGGCATGTACGGCGCCGAGGCGCTTTACCAGGAGACCGTGGTCGGCGATGACACGATTGTCTATACGATCGGCGGGAAGAACGGCGTTCGTGATCTGGCGAACGTGCTGGCGGGCAAGGCGCCCAGCATGACGGGGAACGCCCGCGTGCTCGAGGAGATGACGGCGATGCCCGCCGACGCGAATCTCTACGCGCTCATGGACACGAGCCGATTCGTGTCGTCGATTCCGCTCCTGATGCGGGCCGGCATGGGGGCGCCGCCCCCGGATCGGACGATCGGCGTCAGCGACACGTCCGCCGATCGCATCGGGCCGCTGCTTGGATGGTCGGCGACTGTCCGGCGAAATCACGTCGATGCGGCTTTCACAATGAAAGCGAGGGACCTGCGCGAGACAATTGACGCCTTCCGGCGGTTGAAGGATTCCCTGGAAAGCCCGCCCGGCGCCGGTGGCGGGTCGAATTCAGAGCTCGCGGCCGATCGCCCCCTGCCATTCGTGATGGGCGATTGATGGGACGATGACGGCGGGGCCCCGTTTTGAGGTCGCTTGACGGCCCGCCGGATGCCGCCGAATATCGCACCCGTTCGTCCGAATAACAGCTTGTTCCGACGCCGATTCGAGGCGTCTTGCGAAACGTACGAATTACCCAACTGAGGTCGAATGAACTTCCTCGAAATGACAGGAGAGATGCGAATGATTCATCCGAAGCGGAACCTGTTGACGGCGTTGGCGGCGATCGTGATCTGCGCCGCGGCGCCTGTGTTCGCCGGTCCGACTCAGGACTTTCTGAAGAACGTCCCGCACGAAGCGTGGGGCTTCGTGGTCGTGCGTTCGGTCAACACGATCGACAAGAACATCACCCAATTGCAGCAATTGGGGCTGCCGATTCCTCCGGGCGCCCAGCTGGGTCCCGTGATTCAGAGTCCGCAGTTCAATCTCGGCACAAACGTGGATCTCGAGCGACCTCTCTGCATGGTCATGCTCGACATGAAGAAGTTCGGAACGAGCGAATCCGGCGCTCCGGACCCCCAGCTCGCGATGGGACTGCTCGTTCCCGTCAAGGACGCCAAGGCCATTCTCGACGCCCTGTCGATTCCCGACGGTCCGAAGACCGGCGTGCGCAAGATCCGGATGATGACGCAGGAACTCTACGCCGCCGAGAAGGGCGACTACGTCGTCGTCGGCAAGAGTGAGAAGACCGTCAAGGAAGTCAGCGCCTACTCGGGCGATGGCCCGCCGCGATCGTCGGCGCGAAACGACCTGATCGATCTGACGGACGTTTACTTCAGTTTCTCGGTCGATCGCCTCTACGGCGACTTTGGTCCCCAGTTCACGCCGTTCATCCAGATGATGATGATTCAGGCGGATCCGACGGGCAAGTCGTTCCAGCGCTTCGACAAGATGGTCAAGGAACTCGACGCCATCGATCTCGGAATTCGCATGGACGACAAGGGCATCGCGCTGCGCGGCCTGATCCAGGCGAAGAAGGACAGCGATCTGGAACTCCTGATGAAGGACTCCAGGAATCTTGAATCGTCGAAGCTCGCGACGCTGCCGAAGGAAGACTACCTGTTCGCGTTCAGCGCCATGATGACGTACAGCGATCATCAGGAGAAGTTCTCGGATCCGAATCCGATTGCGTCGCTGATCAATTCACTTCAGATGCCGGATATCGACCAGGCCGCCGTCAAGGCCATCGACGCCGAAGTCGCGAAGATGAACAAGCTCGCCAAGGCCCACGCGACGAGCTTTTCCATGCTGAGTGGTGGCGAGAACGGCCTCATCGGCTTTGCCTCCGTGGTCGAAACGGACAAGCCGGATTCGTACCTCGATGGGCTGCGAAAGCTCTACAAGAATGTCTGGCGGATTTCCCCGTCGGAAGAGCTGAAGATGGCCAAGGACCTGCTCATGCACACGCCTGACGCCGAGACGATCGAGGGCGGCAAGGTCGACACGCTGACGCTCAAGTCGAAGGAACTCATCGAGCAGATGGAAATCGCCCCCGACGACGTCAAGGCGCTCAAGGCCCTCTTCGGGGAAGACCTGACGGTTCGATTCGGTGTCGTGGGTGACAATCGCCTCGTCATGACGTTCGGCGGTGGCAAGGATCGCTACGCCGCCGTCGCCAGGCTCGCGAAGTCGGGCGGCGATGCGACGCTCGCGACGGACGCCGGCATCATGAATACCGGCAAGAGCCTGGCCAACCCGCGATCGATGGAAGCCTACGTCTCCATTGAGAACATCCTGAAGCTCGTCAAGGCCGCCTCCAAGGCGATCGACGGCGAGGACGCGATTCCGTTCGACGTGCCTAAGATCGACGCCCCGGCCGGCATGGACCTGGCCGCCGCCGACGGCGCGATGCGATTCGACCTGTTCGTTCCGATGAAGCTCGTCGACGCCGTCAAGAAGGCCGTCGAGGAACAGTCGGCGCGCGATATGGAAGCCTTCGATGAGATGGATGACGACATGGGCGGCGCCGACAGTGGCGCCGACAGTGGCGACGACAGCGATGACGATATGGACGAATAAGCCGTCTGGGCGATCAGCATCCATGTAATTCGAGACCGGCCTCGTTTCTGCGGGGCCGGTCTTTTCTTATACTCCCGGCTGTGCGGATGGGAGGCCAGCGGCGTGAAGCTCTACACAAAAACAGGTGACGACGGACGGACGAGTCTCTTCGATGGAACGCGCGTGCGGAAAGACCACGCCCGCGTCTGCAGCTACGGCGATGTGGATGAGCTCAACGCCCAGCTTGGCGTGACGCGCGCCGTGATTGACGCGACGCCGGATGCGCCGGCAGGCGTGCGCGAACTGGCGGGGCGGCTCGGACAGATCCAGTCGGATCTCTTCGCGATCGGCGCCGAACTGGCGACGCCGCCCTCGGCGGATCGAAAAAGCAGGGCCGCCGTGTCGGATGCGGATATCGCCCGGCTCGAAGTGTGGATCGATGAAGCCAGCGACGCCGTTCCGCCGCTGAAGAGCTTCGTCCTGCCCGCCGGTACCCTGATCGCGTCGCAGCTCCACGTCTGCCGTACTGTGGTCCGACGGGCGGAACGGCACATCGTCCACCTCGCCGGCAGCGAGGATGTCGCCGAACGCGTTGTGATCTACGTCAACCGACTGAGCGATCTGTTCTTCGCATGGGCCCGACTCGCCAACGTCGCCGCCGGCTGCGATGAGACGCCGTGGCGACCGGGTCAGTAGCTCGCATCGCGAGCGCCGGCGCTCAGTTGGCTTCGACGCGCCTCGAATTCCGCGTCTGTCGTTCCGATGTCACCGAGGGTGAATCTTCGCCCGCACTCAGGACACACGAGACGCACGCATCCCAGAACGCAATACCCGCAATTCGGGCATTGTGAGCCATCGTTGATTCTGATCGGGCCGAAGCGCTGGCACAGCGCGATCCAAACCCCGGTTGCGATTCCGGCGAAGACGCTTCCGACGACAAAGAGGTTCACGAGCTTCAGCCAGATCGAGAATTTCGCGGTGAGAACCGGGAGCGATGTGATGCCAATGCCGAAGCCGGCGCCGCACAGCGCTGCGCGCAGGCGCGTTGCGATCGCGCGTCGCGACATGGCGAGTATCAGCCCCCCACAGGTCATGATCGTCCCAATCGAAAGGAACGTTGCAACTACTCGATCGCTCATGAGCAGGCGGGACACTCTGGCCAGCGCCCAGGCGGGAAAGAAGAAAAGGAGTCCAATTGCGAGGGGCAGGACGAGAAGTCGTCGCGTGCTCGCCATGGCGCTCGGACTGACAACGATCCTCTTCTTCATGGTGGCTTTCGGCGCCTGAGGCCGGAAGGTTGCGAGGAGGCGATCCTCGGCCCGGGGGCGCTCCGCGCCGGCATTCAATCCGCCTCCGATAACCTAACTGTCGGTCACGGCCTGACTGATCGGCGCCGCGCCGGTACACTCCCCGCATGCGTCAGTCCGCCGAATCCTCCCGCGCCGCCGGCGTCATCTGCGTCGCGATCACGCTCCTCAGTTGGTCGACCGTCCTCCTCTTCCTCCGCGCCCTGCATGAGGACATCGATGGCTGGACGGCCAATGGCTGGCGCTACGGCATGTGCGCCCTCGGTCTCGCGCCATTCCTCATCCGACGACTCTGGCGGCGCGAAGTTCCGATGCGAATCCTGAAGGCCGCCATCGTCCCGGCGCTCATCAATACGCTGGGCCAGTCCTGCTTCGGGTTCGCCGTTTATTATATCGAGCCGGGCCTGGCGGGTTTCCTGCTTCGCGTCGCCGTCATCTCCGCCACGATCGGCGCGTTCGTCCTCTTCGCCGACGAACGCGCGCTATTGAGAAGCGGGCTGTTCTGGGGCGGTTTCCTGCTCGTGATCTTCGGCTCAGTCGGGACGGTGCTCTTCGGCGTCAATCCGATCGTCGGCGCCACGGCGACGGGCGTTCTCCTCGGAACGACGGCCGGCGCCCTGTTTGGTCTCTACGGCGTGTCCGTTCGCTATTACATGCGCGGTATTCCGCCCGTCGCGTCCTTCACGACAATCGCCGTCTATACCGCGTCGGCTGTGGTCGCGATGATGCTGATCTTTGCGGACAGGCGCGGCGCCGCCGTCTTCGACCTGTCGCCATTGCTCGCGACCTACCTCGTCGTTTCCGCGATCCTCGGGATCGCCGTGGGACACATCTTCTACTACAAGTCAATCGAGCGACTGGGTGTCGCCATCACGGGCTCGATCGTCCAGCTCGCGCCCTTTCTTGGCGCCGCCGTCTCGATGGTGATCTTCGACGAGCCACTGACCATCCTGCAGTGGGTATGCGGATTCGTCATGCTGGGCGGCGGATGGCTGCTTCTGCGGGCCGAGCGGTCGCGACCTCGAACCGATGAGCGGCGAGGCTTTCCGGTGGAACTCGAGGACGTCGGCGATCCCTGTTCGACGGTCGCGCTGGAATCGCCGCGCGACACACGTCCAATCGTATGCGGCGCCCTCTCGTCCGACAGCTCGCTATGACGATATCGCGATGTTGATGAACGCGCGTCGCGGACGCCGCGTCAGTCGCCGGACGGCGGTGTGCGCACGGCCGCATCGAGCCGGAAATACGTGACCTGCGCGACGGCCACATGATTGCCATCCGTGTCGCGGATGTTCACTTCCACGGGGCAGAGAGAGCGGCCAATCTTGATGACGCGGGCGTCGACAACGGCGTCCGTGAAGCAGGCCGCCAGAAACCGAATGTGCAGATCGGCCGTTGTCAGGTGCGCCTCGGGCCCCAGTACCGTCCAGATCGCGAGGCAGGCGATGCTGTCGGCCGCCGTCGTCAGCAGCCCGCCGTGATAGGCGCCATAGGCCCCGTCGAAACGATGGTCCTTCGGGACGATCGTTACACATCGGCCTTCCTCCATGGACTCGATCTGAAAGCGCAGATTCCTGACGACGGGAATCGGTTCGATGTGTCGAAAGATCGCTTCCTTGCGGGCTTCACTCAGCATTGATGGAACATACCTTGTTTCGATTCGCGACGATCACGCGCCGCTCGTTTCGAAGGATTTGTCAGTGAACTTCAGATTCGCGTGGATCCATCTCGCCTTACCGAGGACCACGCGAAGGAACTCGTAACCGTCGAGTCCGGCGAACGTGCCGTTCGTCAGGATCGGTCGGACGGCCTGTGCGACGAGCGCCTCCTGCATCAGCGCCGGCAGCGCCGCAAGTTCCGCGCGCGTCACAACGTTCACGGAATCGTAGCCGCGCAGAAACTGGTTCGCACGATCGACGTCGGCGTGCATTTCCCATGTGGCGACATCGCGCCCGCCCATCGTCATTGAGAATTGCAGGACGCCGTTGGCGAGGTCCATCACACGTGGTCGAATGCGCGCCGAATCATGATCGAGGACCGCAAGGACGCATTGGTGTTCAAACAGCAGGTTGCCGGGGTGCCAGTCGCTGTGGACGATCTGTTCCTCCCACTCGCGGACGCCCTTGTCATTCGCCTCGTCGGCGGCCGCCTGGTAGCGATCCCGGATCTTCAGGGCGAGCTTGTGCAGCGCGTCGACGTTGTCGGCGCCTCGGCCGCCGGCCCTGCGGATCGCCGTGCACATGGGTTCGAACGCGTTGAATACCTGTTCGGCGTCATGAAAGTGCCCGTGGGGCGGCTCCCATTTCGGCGTGAAGTCGCGCAGGAGGTAATGATAAAGTCCGAGCGTGCGTCCGGCCTCGAACGTCGACTTCAGACTGCGGTCATAGCGCTCACCCTCGATGTACTCGAAGACCTCATAGACGGATTCCCCGATCTTGAGCATAGAGTTGTTGTTGGCGCGCGTGCCGATCAGATGGGGCAGCGGAAAGTGCTTCGCCGCCAGGAATCTCTGCATCGAATGGGCAAAGGCGACTTTGTACGGATCATCGCGATGCGGCCGCCGTTTCACAAGGAAGCGACCGTCCGCGGTGCGCACGACGACTTTCGCCGACTCGTGCGATCCCCGCTCGAACGGGCGAACCTCGGCGACAATGCCCAGGTCGTAATGACTCAGGACGCGGGCCAGCTCTTCGGATGTGAACGTCGCGCGATCCGACATCACTGTATTCTATCCAATCCGCCCGGAACGGGGGCTCGCCGCCGCGGTTTGACCTTCCATCCGATCCGAGCGATATTCCCGGTCTTGCCCCGGCGCAGGGGGCCACGGGAGCGAATATGTCAGATGTCGTCATCGGAGTCATAGGTGGTTCAGGCCTGGGCCAGGCCCTGGCCGGCGAGTTTCAGGGCGAGAACATCCACGTCGACACGCCGTTCGGGCAACCCAGCGCCGCGATCCTCCGCGGCCGCTGGAATGACACGGAGATCGCGTTCATTCCGCGACATGGCGCCCATCACACGATTCCGCCGACCGCTGTGCCGTATCGCGCGAACATTCACGCACTCAAGCAGGTCGGCGTGACGCACATTATCGCGAGTGGCGCGACGGGCAGTCTGCGGGAGGAGATACGGCCTCGCGACCTCGTGATTCCCGATCAGGTCATCGACCGAACATCGCGCCGCGTCAGCTCGTTCTTCGATGAGCCGGGCGTCGCGACACACGTCGAATTCCACGAACCGTTCTGCTCCCAGATGCGAAAGCTCCTGATTGAAGCGGGCGCCGGGCTCAGTGATGGTCCCGTCATCGATGGCGGGACGTATATCTGCATGGAGGGGCCCGCCTTCTCGACGGTCGCCGAGAGCCGCATGCATCGATCGTGGGGCGGTGACCTCATCGGTATGACCTGCATGCCGGAGGCGAAGCTCGCGCGCGAGGCGGAGATCTGCTACGGTCTGCTGGCGCTGCCGACGGACTATGACTGCTGGCGTCCGCATCCCGAAGGTGTCGATCAGCAGGAACTGCTGAAGGAGATCATCGGCAACCTGCAGGAGGCGACGCGTCGCTCAGTCGCCCTGATACAGGCCGCCTTGTCGATCGCGCCGGCTCGCCTCAATACGGGCTGCGCCTGCCAGACGGCGCTGGATCTGGCCGTCTGGACGCCGATCGACCAGATTCCGAGCGAGCGGAAAGAGACGCTGAGCCTGCTGCTCGCTCGACGCCTCGCGGGAACGGGACATGTCTGACGTCAGTTCGCAGGAAGACCAGGCCGGCGCGATTCAGGCGCCGACGCGATCTGTCTACGATCGCGTGCTACTGTTCATCGGATCGATGGCGTTCATCGGCTTCGTTCCATTCGCTTCCGGGACAGTGACGGTGGCCGTGTGGGGGATCCCGCTTGCGATCATCCTGCTCGTTGTGCTGAAGCTTACGCCGCTCGTGTTCCTCGGCTTCATCGTCGTGTTCACGCTGGTGTCAATCTGGGTCGCCGGTGAGGCCGATCGCGTCCTCAACGAGAAGGACAGCAAGCGGAATGTCATCGACGAACTGCCCGGGTATTTCATCGCGCTGGTCGCGCTGCCGACGACCTGGCCCGTCCTTATCGCCGCGTTCTTCATCGAGCGCGCCATCGATATCGCCAAAGTCTGGCCCGCGAACTGGATCGAGCGAAAGCTCCCCGGCGGCTGGGGCGTCGTCCTGGACGACGTCATGGCGGGGATCTACACGCTCGCCATTCTGCATGCGGCCAACTGGCTGAAGCCGGCCTGGTTCTCCGCCTGGCCCATCGCCGCATGACACACCTGTCAGACAGAATTCACCCGCCGCTGACCAAAGCGCGGTAAGCTCTCCCTCGATATGCCTCGATCGTCGCCCATTGCGTCACTTGTCGAACGCGTTCGATCCGCGGATTCGACATTCCGAATCGGCGCCGGCGTTGCGCTGTTGTCGCTCATCGTCATGTGGCTTGCGGACCGTCTCCAGGCGACAGTTCTGTATCACGTGTTCGGAATGATCGCCGCGTCCGTGATCATCTGGTTCGCCTGCGATCCGTTCGCGGAGGCGGCGCAATGGCTGGGCAAACGGCTGCATCTGCCGGGATCGATTCGTGGGGCGACGCTGGACGCAATCGCAAGCAGCATGCCGGAGCTCTTCGTCGGCGTGCTCTTTGTGGCGGAGTTCCAGGATTTCGGGGCAAGCGTCGCCACGTGCGCCGGCAGCGCGATGTACAACATGGCGCTCATCCCCGCGGCCTGTGCGATCGCGATCTCCTTTGGGGCCCGAGGCCGATCCGCATTGCAGGTCACGCGGGAAGTGATTGTTCGAGATGGTCTCTGGTTCATCGCGGCCGAGATCTTCCTTGTCTATTGCCTCTTCGAGCGGCGGATAGAAGTCTGGTCGGCGATCGCGCTGCTGGCGCTGTATATCGCCTACCTGATTCATCTCTGGCGACACGCCGCCACACATCGACGGGAGAAAAAACGCGCGGCCGCCGCGGCGGCGAACGAGTCGGAACAGGACGATGACACGCCGGACCATGTGCGCGTCTTCGGTGGCGTATTCAGTCCGAAACTCGGGTGGGCGACCTGTATTCTCACGCTGCTCGTGTCCACACTCGTTGTGGGCGCCGTGTCGCACAGCCTCGTCGTCGCCTGCGAGCAGATTTCCGAGTCGATCGGCGTGCCGAGTTTCCTGGTGGCCGTGATCGTCGTGGCCGCCGCGTCGAGCGTACCGGACACGCTGTTGTCGATCGGCGCCGCGAGGCGCGGGGACGACGCCGGCGCCGTGTCGAACGCCTTCGGCAGCAACACTTTTGATGTGACGATCTGCCTGTCCGTGCCCGTCCTGATTCACGCGATTCGCTATGGCGGCGATCTGAAGCTCGAGCATGACGCCGCCGTCGCGCCGCTCGGGTTGCTGCTCGTCGCGCTGTCGATCGTGACGCTGCTCGTCATGCGATGGCGATACGCCATCGATCGTGGAAAGGCCGTTCTGCTGATCGCGCTCTACCTGATCTTCGTGGCGTTCGCGATTCTCTCGGCCATGGCCTAGGGGGCGGCGCGGGCGCCATGCGAATGGCGCCCGACCAAAAAAGAAACCGCCTCGCAGAACGAGGCGGCTTCTATAAAGCGCCAGGCTGTCTCACCATCGCAATGCCGTTCGGAGGCAAATTCCTTGAACCCTGACAAAGCAGGTGGGCGCTGTTCGTGACGGCCGTACCGCTTCGTGAAAAGTCGAAGTTCGCACAGCTTACAATCGCAGACCAGCTCCCGGTGGTTCAAGTCTTAACGGTTCAACGAATTTCGGCTCCCGTATCGAACATGACAGAGAAACAACCTGATGCAACAAGCTCATTTTATGCCCGTCGTGCAACGGTTGGCAACATTCATTGAATCGTCCGAAATCGTTTCCTTTAACAAGAAAATAATGTGCGGATGAGAAGCTTCGATCGGGGCTCGCGATGCGCGCAATGGCACGCGATTTGCTCATTTGAAATTGACTTTGTTGATGGGGTAGACTTGTTTGCGAGTCGTTGTGATGCGCCGCTGCGGGCGCCCTGGCAGCGTGGGCTGCAGGCGAATCAGTCCTTCGCCATCTCCGTCAGTTCTTCGATGGTCTTACCCGGGTATTTCTTAAGCAGCTTGGCGCGCTCTTTGGCGGCGTCGTCTGTCAGTCCATTGACTTCCAGCGTGTGAATCGTCGACAGCGATGACGCGATGTCGCGCCGCGTTCGTTCCCGTCGGATGGCTTTCCAGATTCTGGCGTCGTTGCGGAGCTTGATGGCCTGCTCTGCACAGTCTTTTCCCGTCGGGCAATCCGGGAAGCGCTTGGCAATTGTGCGATACGCCTTGTAGAGATCGTAGTACTTGTGCGGCTTTTCCCTGACCTGCTTTTCGAGAGACAGGACGCGCTTCAGTTTCTTCGTCGCTTCGTGCTCCTGGATCTCCATCTGCGCCTTGGGATTCTTGTCGATCGCCTTGATGATGCGCTTGCAGAGACGGGACACATTGGGAAATGTCTGCGGCAGTTCCAGACCGCTGAACAGGTTCGCGTAGATTGACTTGGTCTTCTCCGCAACATCCAGGGCCTCGACAAACTTGCCCTCGTCGTAGAGACCCTTTGCGCGCATCACTTCGCGCATGCCCTCGTCGTGGATGCCCTTCAGGGCCGTGAACGCCGCGGCGCCGGGGCCTTCGAGACCGATGATGCCGATGGCCGCCTTGAACTTCGTCTTCGCCTGGATGACCTTGCCATCGGCGAGCAGCTTCTGGCCATCCTGAAGGTACTTCTGGGCCTTCTCCTCGATCGCCCGGCGCATGGCCTCGGGATCCGTCGGATCGCCGCCGAAGCCGGGCGGCAGCGCCACGGCGGGACGCGCCAGACAGATCAGGGTGAGCGCGCAAAAGAAAAGCCCCGGTCGGCGTATCGCTTTCCGGGGCTTGTATTGACAGATCAACATGGATCGAGGCGTACCTTACTTGGTCGATCGCGTCACAGGACGCGTTTCAAAGATCGACTGCGTCCGGAGAATTCGCCATTCGCCCGGGAACGCGTGGTAGGCGTGAATGTGCAGCTCGTACTGCCGCATCTCGAAGTCGATGAAGCTGAACGGGACCAGACCGTTCGTGGCCCACTGCTCGTAGGGGACGTACATGCCCCGCGTCTGGGCGTACTGCGACAGGTCGCGATAGGTCGTCCGGAAGATGTGCTCCGTCGTTTCCTCGACCTGGCTGCTGAAGATGTACCGCATGTTGTCGCCGAACCGGTAGGTAAAATCACGCTCGCCGCGGAAGCGGAACTGCGTGACCAGACCTCGATCCGTCAACAAATCACAGGGCGGCGACGTCAGTTCCGTCACCAGCATGCCGCCACTCTGGACCGTGACCAGATGGCTCAGACCGACAACCCAGATGTCCGCCTGGAAGTTGCTGTATTCGATGTGCTTGTCCAGGTAGATATGGAAAAGCTCGGGATGCAGCGCGCGGCGATACAGATAGAAATTCAGATCGGTGCTGCGCTGTTTTGTCAGGCCAAGTTCTGGCACGGTTGAATCCTTCATCTTACTTACGATGCTCCCAATAAATGGGCGATTTCCTTCATACTCTACGCCCGGTACCCACGAGCGGGTCATTATATCTGACCCGTTTCTCCCTATTCAACGAAATATTCGTGCGATTTTTCACAAAGTCGACTCTACGGACCTTGCGGAAACCTAACACGATGCCAATCATGCCCTTAGCTGCGAATCTTGCGCGAATCGCCGCGACGCAAAACGATCCGCTCCGCTATTTCGCATCGCTGTTCGAGGTGTTGTCATGAGCAAGGTAAAGATCGGGACTTTCGAGGTCGGAGAGGGGGCGCCGCTCGCGGTCATTGCGGGACCCTGTGTCATCGAATCCACGGATCACTGCCTTCGCGTTGCTGAATCCGCCATCGACGTCTGCCGAAAGCTCGGCGTGCCCTACGTCTTCAAGGCGAGCTTTGACAAGGCCAATCGGACCAGCGTGTCCGGCTTCCGCGGCCCGGGTCTGGAAGAGGGCCTCGGTTCGCTGGAGGCGGTCAGGAATGCGTTCTCCGTCCCGGTGCTGACAGACATCCATCTTCCGGAACAGGCGGACGCCGTTGCCCAGGTTTGCGACATTCTCCAGATTCCGGCGTTCCTCTGCCGACAGACGGATCTGCTGATGGCCGCCGGCAGGACGGGGCGCGTCGTCAACATCAAGAAGGGGCAGTTCATGGCCCCCGAGCAGATGGGGCAGGCCGTTGCAAAGGTCACGTCGGCGGGTGGCGCCGCGATGCTGACGGATCGCGGCACGTTCTTCGGCTACGGCCGCCTGGTCAACGACTTTACCGGAATTCCGATCATGCGGCGTTTCGCCCCCGCCGTCATCGACGCCACGCACAGCTGCCAGATCCCCGGGGGCATGGGGGATCGATCCGGCGGCCTCCGTGAGCACGTTCCCGTGATTGCCAGAGCCGGCGTCGCCTCCGGGGCCGACGTCCTGTTCCTCGAAATCCATGACCATCCGGAGGCGGCCCTGTCGGACTCGGCCACTGTGTATCCGCTCGATCAGCTGGAGCGGCTCCTGGGTGAGTGTCTTCGAATCAGCGAGGTGGTGCGCGGCGTCTGATCAAAGCGACGTCCGTGTTACAAAATCCCGCCGCGTTGTGAATTGACGCGATATTCCGGGCTACCTAGCATGCCCGTTCGACAGTCAGGCGGCCCGCACAGTGGACAGGACGCGGGACCGTCGATGAACACACAGGATGGGACGCGCCGGCGCCCCGATGACGAGCGAAAGACCATGAGCGAATCGAATTCAACGAGCGGGCCGGTCATCGATCCCGAGTTTCTGAAGATTCTCGCCTGCCCGAAGTGTCGGGCGTCCGTTACCTGGGACGCGCCCGGTGCGGAGGATTCGAAGGATGAGAAGCTGGACGGATGGCTCGTGTGCCAGGGGGCCGATTGTGGCTTAAGATACCCGGTTCGAGAGGGCATCCCTGAAATGCTGATCGACGAGGCCTCTCCGCCGAAGCGGGCCGGCTGACGACACTCGAATCGAAGAGGGCGCGACACCACGCGAATGATTGCGATCATTTCCGACATCCACTCGAATCTCGAAGCGCTCAAGACGGTGCTCGGGGATATCGAGCGCCGCAGGATCGAGACGATCTACTGTCTCGGCGACATCGTCGGCTACGGTCCCGAGCCGGGGCCCTGCCTCGATCTCGTGCTCGAACGCGCCAAGATGAGCCTCTGTGGCAATCACGATCACGCCGTGTTCTTCGAACCCGTGAATTTCAATCTTCCCGCCGAGCGCGCCGCGTTCTGGACGCGAACGGCCCTCGAAGAGGACGAGGATGATGTTCGTCGCAATCGGCGATGGACCTTTCTCGGCGGTCTGAATCCGCGCGAGGAAGAGGGCGACTTTCTCTTTGTGCACGGCTCGCCGCGCAAACCGATCAACGAATATCTCTTTCCCGACGACATCTACTCCGCGCCGCAGAAACTGCTGGCGAACTTCGATCGGATGGAGCAGCTGACCTGCTTCTGCGGTCACACGCATGTTCCCGGCGTATTCGTCGACGATCCCTATTTTGAAACGCCGGACGAAATGGGCGATGGTCATCGCTACACGATCGGTGACGAGAAGATCATCGTGAACGTCGGGTCCGTCGGCCAGCCGCGGGACCGGGATCCGCGCGCCGCCTACGCCATACTTCATGAGGACGAAGTCGAATTCGTCCGCCTCGAATACAACATCGATATCACAGCAAAGAAAATCCGCGAAAACCCGCATCTGGACGACTTCCTCGGCGCACGGCTCTATGACGGCAAGTAGTCCTTCACGCGGTCAACGCAATCATCTCCCAGGCCTCCGCAACTATGGATAACAATCGACAACGTCTCTTCCTTACGCTCACGATGTGCCTGGCGGCGACAGTGCTGTACATGCAGCTCTTCATGCCGGCGCCGAAGAACCCGACGACTCAGCCCGCCACGACCCAGCTCGCCGCCGACACGAGCTCGGATGGGGCGACGACTTTGCCGACGGCTTCCACTGAAGGCACGCGGGGCGGCGTCAACGCGACGATCGGCGCCGGCGACGCCACGGGCGATCGATTCTCCGTCGTCGGCGGGGCGGATGATTCACTGCTGACGATTGGCGACGACGTTCCGGAGCCGTCCAACCCCTACAAGCTGAAGCTCGTCCTGGATCCGCGCGGCGCCTGCGTTCAGACTGTCACGCTCTCCGAACATCGCGAATCCGTGAAGCGAAAGAAGAGCGATCCGACACCGCCCGCGTACAAGCTGCTCGAGCCACTGAAGAATGAGGCGAACGGCGTCGTCTACCGCTCGTTTGTCGTGGAGTCGCTGCGACTGCCTGACGAGGACGCGCGGATCGATCTCTCGGACCTGACCTGGAAGGCGACGCGCGAGAAGAACGACAAGGGCGAGTCCGTGCGCTTCACCGCCCTCGTGCGCGACAACGGCCTGGACGCGTTTGAACTGACGCGAACCTTCCACATCGGCGCCGACAGCCGGCAGTTTCAGATGAGCTGGAACGTTCGGAATCTCACGGAGAAGCCCTATCGCGTCCTGCTGTCGGGGACCGGTCCGATCGGTGTGCATCGGGCCGACTCGCGTTTCGATTCGCCGCGCGTGATGACGGCGATCATCGAGAAGGACGGGCGCGTCATCGCGGGCGAGCACAAGACGAAGGCGCAGCTGATCCGCGAGGAGGATCGGACGCATCATTTCAAGTCGGGCGAGGACCACATCTACTGGTACGCCCTCAGCAACAAGTATTTCACCTGCCTGGTCTATCCGAAGCCGATGGATGACAAGGCGTCCTACGCGTCGTTTCTCGATCGTGTGTCGGCGATGCCGCGATTCCCCGATGAGGACGATCACGGCGACATGACGGCCGAGCAGGTGCTCGCGCCGCCGAAGCCCATTGCTCCGGGCGAGTCCGTTGTGATGGCGATGGACGTCTATTGCGGCGACAAGGGGGAAAAGACGTTCGAGTCGATGCCCGTCGCAACGGCCCGACACTACGTGTTGACGACGGCCCCGGATCGATCGGCCTGCACCTTTGAATCGATCGGCGTTCTGATGCGATGGCTGCTCGACAAGCTGCACCTCGTCGTTCGCAACTATGGCGTCGCCATTATCATTCTCGTGATCATCGTTCGTGTCTGCCTCCACCCGATTACCCGGAAGGGGCAGATCAACATGATGAAGATGCAGAAGAATCAGTCCCGCATCAAGCCGAAGCTCGACGCGCTTCAGAAGCAGTTCAAGAACGACAAGCAGAAGCTCGGCGAAGAGACGATGAAGCTCTATCGCGAAGAGGGCATCAATCCGGCGAGTACGCTTTCCGGCTGTATCCCCATGCTTCTTCAGACGCCGATCTGGATCGCCCTTTACACCACGCTGAACACGGGCATTTCCCTGCGCCACGAGCCCTTCTTCGGCTACATCCGCGACCTGTCGGCGCCCGACGTGCTGTACCACTTCGACTGGTCGATCAAGATCCCGTTCCTCTGGAAGATGATGGGGCCGATCAGTTCGCTCAACATCCTCCCGATCATCATGGCCGGCGTCATGCTCGCCCAGATGAAGCTGTCTCAGAAGATGGCAAAGGACAAGAAGGCGGACGAAGCCGCCGAGCGAGCGAAGACCGAAGGGGCGTCGCCGGAGGCGGCGGCGGATCCCGTCGCCCAGCAGCAGAAGATGATGACGTTCATGATGCCGCTCTTCGGCCTCATGTTCTACAACATGCCCAGCGGTCTCTGCCTCTATATCCTTTCAAACAGTATCCTGGGAATGGTCGAGCTCTACTTCATCCGAAAGAAGCTTCGCGAGGATGAGGCGTCGGGCCGGCTGGCCGAGGAGATGGAAGCGAAGAAGAAAAAGACCGGCCGCGTTGCCAAGTGGTTTGAAGGCCTCCAGGAAAAGGCCGAGCAGGCCCGCCTGGCGCAGAATCAGGCCCAGATGGCGAAACCCAAATCGGGGACCGGCAAGGGGAAGAAGAAGCCGCGCTTCTGACGCACGGATCCGCCACGCCGCGTGACGGGATGGCCGCGCGGCGGTCCGCGATTCCCGCCCGCCTTTCGAACACATGTCCACACACTCGGACAATCCGACCGACGTGTCGTCGTCAGAGCCGATCAAGCGGCCCTTCACGCGCGCGACGGGATTCATCTTTCAGTCCGTCGGCTTCATCCTGACGATGTCGACGTGCTGCGTCTGGCCGGCGTCACATTGGTGGCAGTCCTACCAGCCGGATACCGACATCCGCGCCATGGAGCGCCCCCTGGAATCGGCGCGTCCAGAACAGGTCTGGGCCATGACGAGCGTGGCCGGCGCCTTTCTCGGCGGCATGCTCCTGCTGGTCATCGGCCTCGGACTTCAGCACGATCGAATGCGCACGGGGCGCGCCGCCATGGCCGTGACGGGCGTCGCCGCGGCGTATTTTCTCGTCTATCTCGGCATGTGTGTGTGGAGATTCCCCGAGCCGTTTCGGATCGTGATCGCGGCGGCGATGGGGCTGATCTGGGTGGTGATGTTCACGCTCGCCGGCGTGAGCGCCGACGAGCTCCGCAGGAATCCGCCTACGCCGTCTGAACGAGGGTGGACATCGATCGATGAGGATGATCTGCGAACAATCGCTTCGCATCGGCGACGAGATAGAACGAACCCGTAACGCAGATCAGGTCTTCGCGCGTCACGGCTTTCTCCGCGATCTCGAAGGCCGACGCCAGCGTCGGCGCGACCTGGGCCATTCGACCCGAGACTTCCGCAAAACGCTGGGCCAGTTCCGCCGGATCGGCTGATCTTGGCGAACTGACTTTCGTGAAGATCACCTTGTCGGCGCCGAGCTGAATCAGCCGCAGCATGCCGTCGATGTCCTTGTCACCGCAGCAGCCGAAGATGACGACCATCGAGTCGTAGGGCACGTTCTGGCCGATCGCCCGCATGAGGGCCTCGATGCTCGCGGCGTTGTGGGCGCCGTCGCCGATGACGCGGGGCGCTTCGCAGATCATCTCCATGCGGCCGAGCATTCGGACGTTTGTCAGGCCGCTGACCGCCTTTTCGTCATCAATCGCGTAGCCGAGCTGCTTGAGACGATCCAGGACACCGATCGCGACGCCGCAGTTGACGGCCTGGTGCTCGCCGACCAGCGGCACGAGAAGGTGGTCAAAGTGGCTTGTCGGCGTTGTGACGCAGATACGGGCCTGGGGGCCCGCCTCGCGTGACGCCTCGAATCGATAGCTGAAGCGAATGTCATCCCCTGCGAAGGCGAGGCCGCACTCGTTCTCCTGGGCGACGCGCTTGAGCACCTTCTTTACGCCGGGCTCCTGCGGCGCCGAGATCACGGGAACGCCGGGCTTGAGAATGCCCGCTTTCTCCTCCGCGATCTTCTCGACGGTATCGCCAAGCTGCGGAACGTGATCGATGCTGATGCTCGTGATGGCGCAGGCGACGGGATTGACCAGGTTCGTCGCGTCAAACCGGCCACCGAGTCCGGTCTCGACGACGGCGATATCCACGCCCTCTTCGGCGAACCAAAGCAGGGCGCAGGCCGTCAGAATTTCGAAGTAGGTCGGCTTCTGATCTTCGTAGCCAGCCGACACTTCGGCGATTCGGGCGATCAGCTTGGCGAGCTTGGGCTTCGACACCATGTCGTGATCGATCACGATGCGCTCGCGAAGATCCATGACGTGGGGCGACGTGTACACGCCGACTTTCATGCCGTTGTTGATCAGCATTTCGGCCAGCATCGTCACAGTCGAGCCCTTGCCCTTGCTGCCTGCGACGTGAATGGCCTTGAACCGATCCTGCGGATTGCCGAGATCGGCGAGCAGCCGCTTCATCCGCTCGAGTGTATAGACGCCTCGCTGATGCCGGCGGGGCGGTCGCCGCTCGTAGTTCGTCTGGAGCGACAGGTAGTCCATCGCGGCCGTGTAGGTGCGGATGTTCCTGCCTTCAGAGATCGCCGCGATCCGGTCCGAGAGCTTCGCCCCGCGCGGCGTCTTGGGCTTTTCGACCTTTGTGACGCGCGTCGTGGCGGACGTTCTCGATTTGGCGGGCGACTTCTTTCGAGTCGTCTTCTTGGCCGGTCCCGACTTCGGGCTCGACGAACGCTTCGATCGATCAGAAACTTTACTCTTGGCCTTTGTCTTTGTTTTCGACATAGAATTTCATCCTATCGATCGTCCTTCGCATATTCAACTTTTGGCGAACGCCCGGGTCGAACTACGCGCGGTTGGATTGATGTAACTATAGGTATGTGTTGCGTTTGTGGATTTCGTCCCGTCGCGGCGCCATTCGAACATTACCCAAACGTCCCGTCGCGAGAATCGACTCGCCGGGGCGTCTGGTGGCGCCACTATCCACGAGTTGTCCACCATTCACTCACAATCGGGGCGTGCGGCTGGGGCGATCATCGTCGCCACGGAGCTTATTCGGACGCGGCCCCGTCCACTGCGGATCCCATGCTCCCTCACAACATACGGAACCGCGACAGGTTATGTTCGTAGTAAGCGACGAAGCCAATCGAAGTGGCCTGGGGCTGTTCCCACCCGGCCCGGATAGGTAGAATGCCCCGGAGTAAGACTGCGTCAAATGGAGTTGAAGCGCTATGAGTGATCAGCCGGCGACCCGAATCGTCCGGTGCTGCCATTGCAGAGGCATGATGCGGGTCGCGGCCAGGGCGCTTTCCGTATTCTGCCCGCATTGCCAGAAGCGCGTGACGCTGGAGAGTCTTCGCATCGTCGGCTCCCATCCCGGCCGGACCCTGGCCACCTGCGGGGACATCATCGTCGAGCCCGCCTCCCTCCTGAATCTTGAGATCACGGCGAACAACGTCGTCATCCGCGGTCGCGTCAACGGCTCTGTCATCGCCAACGGCCGGCTTGAAGTCGCGTCAACGGGGCAGGTCTATGGCAACGTCAAGGCCGCCCGGATCATTGTGGAGGAGGGGGGAATCATCCAGGGGCGATGCGAGATGGCCCCGTCGCCGCAGGCCGTGCGAAGACCCACGCCCGAGCCGGAGGTGGACGGAAACGACGATCTGGATCCGCCGACGGATCACGATGCGGCGCTGGAAAATGCGACGGCCGCCAGCGAACGGCCTCGCCAGATTCGGCCGATCAGTCTCGACTGACGAAGGCGCGTCTACTCGGCGTCATTCGCCGCATTGGCCGCCGCCTTTGCGGCTTTCTCCGCCTTTTCCTCAGCGACGGGATCGGCGAACCCCGTCCGCTCGCAGATGGCCGCGATGATCTGATCGAAGTCGGCAAAGTGATACTCGTCGAGCAGGACGCGCGGCGAGGGGGCTCCCTCGCAGAGGAGGTGGATTTTGCCCTTCCTGCGAAACTCGGCCGTGTCGAAGGAACGCATCACGCTGAAGGGAATCGGCGCGCGTCCGTTCAGTGAAAGCCCTTCATCATTGACGACGGCGCGCGTTCGCACGACGCGCAGCAGGAAGAACGCCACATAGATGGCGACACCGCTGACAATCACCCCCAGGATCTTCTGAAACAGGAAGTCCGACTGCGTCTTCTTCGCCGGGATGACCTCCATGTCCGTAAAGATGCGATCGCCGCTCTTGCGGACCTTGATCAGTCCGTCTTCGCCAAAGTAGTAGAGGGCGTCATCGAGCTCGACGGACGGCGGGCCGCCGACCACTTTGTCGAGGGCCTCCCGCCGCTGGCTGGCCGTGGCGGCGTCCAGCCGCTTCTTGATTTCCGCGGCGTGCTGGAGATTGGCGCCGGGCAGGGGCGTGACGCCATCCGCCTTGTCGCGATGTTCGACGGGCAGCTGAAGGCGGTTCTCCTCGAAGTTCTTGTGCGGATAGCCGATCCAGCCGTCGTACAGGAAGTACACGCCGAAAACCAGGCACATCAACAGGAAGATCCCGTTGCGCACAATGCGTTCGCGTCTCGGCCCACTCGTCCGTGTCATAGTCGCTCCATCATTCGGGCGGTTGGCCTCATCGCCGGCGCTTTCGCCAGGCCGCGTCCCCCCGCAGGCTACTTCTTAAAGTCCGCGACGCGTTTGTCAAACTGTGTGACCAGCGTTCCCTCCAGCACGAACGCCCGTCCGGATTGCTCCGTCAGCTGCGCGTAGCGATCCGCCGCGTTGGGACCGATGCCGGAGATCGCGAGTTCCCGCTTGGCGCCATCCTTCAGTTCGACGGCGATCCGCATCTGCGGCGTGTCGAGCCCCAGGGCGCCCAGGTCGGCATTTTCGTAGGCCGCGTATCGTTGCGCCCGAAGCTCCCCCAGCGATTTCAGTGCGCTGTCGAGCTTCGCCTTGTTGACCTGGAATGTGGATTCGCCGTCCAGCGACCAATCGGCGCTGGATCGCGTGAATCGGAACGCGCCCTCGTGGCTGCTGAACGTGACGGCGGCCACATCGTCCGGCGCGAAGGAAAGCAGGCTCGTGTCCAGGTACTCCTGGTCCAGGTCGGCCACCAGCTTCTCTTCCACCTCGTAGATCAATTCGCCGTCCTCAAGCATCGCGTATCGACTGCCCGCGTGTCGCGACGCAAACAGAACGATCGTCTGCGGGGCGGGCGGCTCGACATCGTCGCCGGCGGGCATCGTGGTGGGTGTCGGCGGTGTCAGCGTGATCGAGAGCGTGTACTGCGGCTGGCTCAGGCCGAACGCCGCACGATTCGCGGCCTTGCCGACGACGGCGCGCCCCTTGAGCGACGCCAGCTCCTTCAGGAGCCCCGAAACGTTGCCGGCGTTGGCCGTCGCTTCGATCGGCGCCGTCATCTTCCAGCCGCCATCCGTCTTCTCGAGTTCGATGCGCTCGGACAACCGTTTCAATGAGATCTGCGTGGCGCGCTCGGTGTTGACGTCCAGAATATTCCGACTGCGGAAGCTCACGGGCTCAACGGCAAGTTTCTTCGCCTCGTCCGCCGGAATGACGGCGACAAAATCCTCGGCGTCATTGCGCACATAGGCGCCCGTCTGGCTCGGCGTCAGGCCGCCGACGCTGATTTCCAGAGGTGTGTTGCGCCCCTGCACATCGATGCGCAGCCTGACCCGCGGGGCGTCGAACCCGAATTCCGGTCGAACGCCGTCCTCAAACCCGACGGCCTTCGCGTCGCGGAGCGCGTTCAGCAGATCATTCACGGCGACGGGCTCGGCCGTTTCCGAAACATCCGACGGGGCGGGCGGCGCGATGAGCCATTTGACGCCTTCGCGCGACAGTGTGATGGATTCACCCGACGCGGACGTCAGTTGAATCGTCTGCGCCCGCATCGGCTGCAGTTCCACAATGCGCTTGTCCCGAACGTCCGACAGGGCCGGCGAAACACTGTCCAGCGCCGTCTTCGCGACCTGAAAGACCGTGGCGCCACCGGCGCCGACAAGATGGGCGAAGACGTTGTCTTCAATGACTGATCCGAAGGCGACCGTCGTCTCCGTCGTTTCTGGCTCCGCCGTCGCATCGTCGCCGGCCGGCTTCTTCTTCGTCGTCAGCGTCACGGTCACGCGCGGCGGCTCAAGGCCGTAAATTCGCAGCGAGTCCGGGGCGTCGTCGATGAACTTCGTGACAGTCAGTCCGGCGATGCCATTGATGATTCGATTGAGGACCGTCAGGTCGGCACGCGCCTTCTCCGGGGACTCGATCGCCCAGCCGGTTCCCTGTTTGACCGCCGTGAAGCTCTCATCTCCCGTGACCTGGACGCGCACGACATCGGCCGTGCTGATCTCCGTGACGCGTTTGCCGCGATAATCCTCGAGCTTTCGTTTCAGCGTGCTGTTCAGATCTGCGTCGACCAGATAGACGTTGTTGTCGCCTTCCCGGGAGACATAGGTGCGCGATGACAGCGCCTGTTGATTGCCGATGCGCAGCACGTGGGCCTTGCCGCTCTTGTCCGTCAGCTTCACAACGCGCCGCGGCTTGTCCAGCGAGGTCAGTTCCTCGCCGGGCGGATCGTCCTTGGCGCCGTACGCCTTGTCGTATTCGAGTTTGGCCAGCAGACTCACATCGTTGTCCACGGTTCGTGACTGGGCGGGCCCGCTGATCGGCGCCGTCATGCGCCATTCCGCGTCCCGCTTCACGAAGGAGCACGCGACTTCGTCGCCGCTCTTGATTTCAAACGCCGTGACATCGTCCGGATCCAGGGACAGCAGGGGCGTGGATCCGTTCGCCGCCTCGTCGCCCGAGGAATCCGTCGATGCGGGACGCAGCCACCAGATGCCCGCGACGGCGAGCAGGAGCGCCAGAATCAGTATCAGTGTCGTCTTCGAATTCACGTTTCCACCGCCTCCTGCCAGCGAATTCTCATCAAAGTGCTGGCGCCTTCGGATGACCGACCAAGGCGCCGATCCATCAGCGACGTCGCATGAACCAGAGCACGATGCCCGGCGCCAGTACGAGCGCCGGCCAGGCGCCAAACAGAAGCAGTCGGATCTTTGTCTGGTCCGACGACGAAATCGCCTCGATTCGCGGGACCGGTACGGGACCGCGACCGATGTACTCCGACGTTCCGTTCAGCGAGTGTACGGCGTTGACGAACAGGTCGAGATTCTCCGTCGGCGGCGGATCCAGCCGGATCTGATTGAATGTCGGCGTCACAGGCTGCGTCAGGAACGCGTCGGTGTATGACTGGCCGATACTCATGACGACGACGTCCGTTTCCTGCGGCATCGCCGGCGGTCCCGTCGTGTCGTCCGTCTTCGCCGCATTCTTCCCGTTCGAGCGCCGGGCGCCGACGACGAGATTGAAGGGGCTGGGTTCCTCGCCCACGATGAACTCGATGTCCGCCTGCAGCGTCTGACCGGCCTTCGCCTCGGCGCTCGACAGGTCGTGCTGGAATACACGCGCGCGATAGTCACCGCCGATCGTCATCGGTTGCGCCTTGAAGGCGTGATCGCCGATACTGACGTCAATCTGAAGTCGCCGCATCCGCGATCCCGACAGCGGATCGAAAGTGAGTTTCGCGACGAGCTTCGGCTTTTCCACTTTCTGAAGCGCCGACGTGAATGTCTTCTGCGGATAATACCTGTCATTGAGCCCGACAATCCGAATCGCGACATCCGCCGTGGCGCCCGCCTCCAGTTTGGCGGCCGATTTGTCCTTCTCCGTGACGGGAATCCACGTGTCGCCTTCAGACGATCGAAGCTGCGCCACGAACTCATGGTTGTTCAGGTTAACGCGGACGGGGTATTCGTCGTCGCGCACGTAGCCGGCGAGATCGTCGAGCGTGCGCCGCGGTACCATCACGCGATAGCCGGGCTCCCGCTCGATCGTTGTCTTGACGACTTTCTTCACGGGCTCGCCGTTCTTCGTTATGGAGACTTCCAGGTCGATCGCGTCGCCGACCTTGACGCCCGCGTCCTTCATCGCACTTTCCGGTATCTCCAGCAGGTGCGACTCGGCGCTGACGATGGGCGCCCGGAACTTGTATCCGTTGATCGTCAGCAGGGCGGCGTCGGCCTTCAACGGCGGGACGAAGCCCAGCGGCAGCGACACATCGCCATCCGCGTCCGCCTCCGCCTTCGCGGTGACGCTCGCCGTCGGGCGCTTCTCCAGCTGGATGACGTTGCTGTTCGCCTTGGGATCGTTGAGCAGCGAGAAGATGCTCATCAGTTCACTGGTGGACGTGCCGATGTACTCTTCCCGATCCGGGATTCGCAGAATCGAATCGACGTTGACTGTCGCGTCACCCGGCGGATCCGTGATGTCGATGACGCAGGCGGAGTTCGCAAGGGACCGCGTCCCGCGCATCGACTTGCCGATCGGACTGTCGGAGTAGCCGAAGGTCGGCAGCCACAGGATCATCGGCAGCGACAGCGTGAATCCCCGCTCCGTCTTCGTGTCCGGAACCACCTTGATGATGCGCGTGCCGTTGTCGACATGCAGGCCGAACTCCGATTCCAGGATCGGGTTGTAGCCATACTCCGGCGTCGTCGGAGGTCCCCCGAACGGCGACGCCATGACTTCCCAGCCCGCCAGGAAGATCGCCCGGCCGCTCTGCGAGAGCATCTCCCGAACCTTGGCGCGCTCGGCGTCGCCGAACGACGCCTGTGGCGTCTGCGGTCCGAACGGGTTCGGCGCCGCCGGCGGGGCGGGCGGCAGGAAGACATGGATCGTCTTCAGCCCGTCCTCCATCGTCGGCGCATCCGGCTGCTGCGCGAGGTTCCACTGATAGACGTTGTAATTCGATGCGACGAGTCGCTCGCGCAGCAGGTTCGTCTGCTCGAGGGGGATCGAGCTTCGTGGCGGCGGCGGCATGAACGGGCTTCGCTGCTGCGGCGCCGGCGGCTCATAACCCACGAAGACGATGTTCGCGAACTTCCGGTCCGCCGTGACGGCGAGAATCGCCGAGCCGATCGCGCTGTCGCCGTTGAACGACCGCGAGGGTTCGTCGTTGTCCGAATCGGCGGGGCCCTGTCGGATCGGCCAGATTTCGTCAAAGCCGATGACGCGGAGTTCCTTGTTGTATTTCACGACGATCGTATTGGGCTCACGAAGCTTGTCGGCGATGTCGCCGAGCGTGAGTTCCGGCAGCTCGTCGAGCTGCTTCTTCGTCGTTTCGAGCGACGCGATGGTCGTTGCAAACAGACCGCCCGAACCGGCGGCGTCCAACAGCGCCTGCGATTCACCGTCCATTTTCGACAGTCCGTTCGCGAGACTGGTCAGGATCTCATCACATACGGCGATGTTCTGCTCAAGGCCCGACGTGTTGCGTCGCACGCCCAGCAGCGCCGCCTGAAGCTCGTTCGGATCGGCCTTGTCCAGGATGCCCAGAATCTGAAGCCGCAGCTTCTCGAGATTGCGTCCCGTTTCCTGAAGCACATCGTCAACGCCGATCTGCAGGGGCAATGGACCGCTCTGTATCTGGGCGCTCCAATCCGCGTGCTTCTGAACGATCGGGAAGGCGTCGGCGAATCGCTCGACACGGCTGACGAGCGCGTCGAGCGTGCCCGCCGCCTCGACGCAGGCGTCCGCGAAGGCCTTCAGCGGCGCCTTTACATCGGCGGGAACTTCGTCCCCTTCGTTCCCGACCGCCGTTCGCAGTTTCGATGCGACGCCGCGAGCCGCGGCCGCCACCTCGCCCAGCGCCTGGATATACTCCGAGTCGGGTCGCGTCGTCTCCTGCGACAGGCTCGTGAACTGCCTCATCAGCGTCGAGATCTTCTTAAAGCCCGTCGTCAACTCCTCGACGGCCTCCTTCGCCTTCGTCGCCGCCTCCCCGTATTTCGGCAGGCCGCTCTGAGGCGTCAGCTCTTCGATCTCTCCCTTGAGGGCGACAACCTTCTTCTGCATCTCCTGCAGCGTCAGGACGACCTGGGCGAACATCGGGAAGCCGCTGAGCCACGCGTCCCGGTTGGACTGGATCGCCACGGCTTCCGCCGTCCGCTGCGTCAGTTCCGCCTCGAGCTCGGTGCGAAGGCGCTGGAACGCCTCGATGGCCTCCTTGTGGGCGCCGGCTTCGCCGCCGACAGATCCGCTGATGTCCGCGACCAGCTGTTCACGCTGTCGATCCGTCGCCACGTGCGTGACTTTGAATCGTTTCGTGTAGCCGGCGAGTTCGTCGCAATACTCCTGGAGGCGGGAGATGTACTCCTTCTGATTCTTGTCCTTGTCATTCGGCTCATAGACGATCGACAATTCGATGTCGCCTTTGGCGCCGTCAAGAATCGTTCGCGTGCGATCGCTCAGGCCGTAGTTCCCGACCGTCGCCAGGTCCTTCCGCCAGTGTTTCAGCGACGCGATCCAGTTGATCGCCACGAGCAGCGCCGCCGCCACGATGACGGACAGCGCCACGTTTGCGCCGATGGCGAACCGCTTGCTTGCATCCACGGCCTCGCCGCTTTTGTTCGCGTTTACCGCCATCGTTTCGACTCCATGACTTTGACCGAGAGGAACAGGAAGAACAGCGTTGCGCTGATGAAGAAGACGATCGCCTTCGTGTCGACGATGCCGCGGCTGAAGTCCTCAAAGTGATTCAGGACGTTGACGTAGCTGAAGACGAGTCGCCAGGCGCCGGACTGCAGTCCCGCCACGTAGTCCATCGCATAGGTCAGCACGCCGATGATCGCCATGCCGAGGACCGCCGCGATGAGCTGATGCCGCGTGAGCGAACTCGCGAACAGGCCGACGGATGCGTAAAACCCGCCGAGCAGCAGCAGTCCGAGATACCCGTACATCATCACTGTTTTGTCGGGTGAACCGTAGATCGTCAGCACGACGGCATAGACGATCGTCGAGAGCGTCAACGCCAGGAAGAACGACATCGCGCCGAGGAACTTGCCGAGGACGACTTCCGTATCGCTGACGGGCGCCGTCATCAGCGTCTCGATGGTGCCGCTTGCGTATTCCTCGCTGATCATCCGCATCGTCACCAGCGGTATCGCCAGGATCAGGAGCCACGCCATGTGGCCGAACAGCGGCTGAAGCGACGCTTCGCCCCCTTCGGTCAGCGTGTTGAACATGAACAGCATCGCCGTGGCCACGAGAAACAGCAGCCCGACGATGTAGGCGATCAGCGACAGAAAGATCGATGACAGTTCCCGCTGCGTCAGCGCCGTGATGTTGCGAATCATGACTTGGTCTCCCGCGCCTTGGCCCTGGCCGCCTGCTCCGCCGTGATCCGAACGAAGAACTCTTCCAACGTGCTCGCCTCCAGCCGAAGCTCACGCATCGACCATTTCTTCTCTTTCGCCAGCCTGAAGATCTCCTCGCGAGGATCGGCGTTCCGCTGCGTTTCGATCGTCAGTCGATGCCATCCGTTGTCCGTCGCGCTGTCTACCCTGGAGACCCCCGTGACTTTGCCGACCTGCTCCCGGATCTCTTTTGCGTCACCCGTCAGCTCGGCGATCAGTCGCGAGCCTTCGCGGATGCGCGCCTTCAGTTCGTCCGGCGATCCGGCCGCCACGATGTTCCCGCCGGCGATGATGATCGTGCGCTTACACGTCGCCTCGACCTCGGGCAGGATGTGGCTGCTCAGCAGGACGGTGTGCCGCTGGGCCAGCTCCTGGATCAGGTTTCGCGTTTCGCGGATCTGCGTCGGGTCCAGGCCGACCGTCGGCTCGTCGAGCACCAGCACCTTCGGATCGTGCAGCAGGGTGTCCGCCAGGCCGACGCGCTGCCGCATGCCCTTGCTCAGCTGGTGAATCGGCCGATCGATGAATTCGCCGAGCCAGCAGAGGTCCGCCACACGTTTGATCGCTGCGGTCCGTTCGGAACGATTCAGACCGCGGATCTTTCCGCGGAATGTCAGGTACTCGCGGGCCCGCATGTGCGTGTCGAGGGGCGTGCTTTCCGGCAGATAGCCAATGACCCGCCGGACGGCCATCGAATCGGTGAAGACGTCGTGGCCCGCAACACTCGCCGCGCCGCTCGTGGCCGGCATGTAGCAGGTCAGCATGCGAATCGTTGTCGTTTTCCCGGCGCCGTTCGGGCCCAGGAAACCGACGATCTCGCCCTCTTCGATGTGAAATGAAATCCCGTTGACGGCGACGCGATCGCCGAATGTCTTCGTGAGGTTTTGGACCTTGATCATTGGGCGTCGAACCTCTCAGGCGTCCAACCGGACGCTCCGAAACGCAGGCCATACGTTCGGCAATGGAACCAGGTTGGAGACGCCGGCCATTCGGGAAAGACCAAACGGCTCCCCGGAGTGATTTTTCGACCGGTTTTGTATCTAAAGCGGCATGCGCCGTCAAGCCTTTCGCGCACCTGTGATTCGTTGCCAAGTTGTTACGCGAGCGGGAGTTGGGAAGTAGGGCCGATCGACGTCAACGGCGAATCGCTGTTAGGTCATCGATCGGCGCCGGCGACATTGGCGCTGCGGGCGCTGGCGGTAGCCGCAGCCGCAGGGGCGCCGCGTCATTGCCGCAGGGCCTCCAGCAACAGAAATTTCGTTTCGAAGGGAGCGAACGATGTGACGTTGCTGACGTCATTCATCGGCAGCCCCAGGACATTCACCTCGCGCACGCGCGCCGCGGCGCCGCCGATTGTCCAGGCGGATGTATCGATCGTGGCGGTCTGACCCTCGACCTCTCGCAGATGCAGGATCAATCCGTCGCCGTCTGACGCGGGTCGCGCCGCGATCAGGATGAGGTTCGGCGTGTCAATCGGCAGAACCGTGTTCGAAGCCAGCGGTCGGCCGGCGCCGCGACCGGGCAGGACGCGGCCCAGGAACGGAATGCGATGGGATGCGCCGAATCGCGTGGCCGAGCTGCGCGTCGCCTGCGTTTCCGAGGTCAGCGCATAGCTGAAACGGAATTCGCCCTCCTGGCTCGCCTTGAAGTTCGTCGTCCAGTAGTTGTTCATCACCCACGAGAAGATATGCGGTCGGGCGACCTTCGTTTCGCGCTGGAACTTGCCGAGATTGATCTCGCCGAACTGAACGAGGGGGATCTCGTCGCTTGACACGACGACCTGTTCGCGCGCCTTGCCCGTTGCGGGCCATCGCACGCCCGCGAAGCCCTGCATCGTCTGCCAGTCGGAGGCGGCGCCGGGGAGGATATCCCGGGCGGGTTCGGCCACTCCCCCGAGTGTTTCAAAGAGAATCCGGCCATCCTCCGGACCAAAGGGAAACGCGACGTAGATGCCCTCCGGCGCGTTGTTGCGTCGTTTCTGCAGCGTGTAGTGCAGTTCAACGCGCGGCGCCGCGTGGAAGAGACGAATATCGCATCGAACGCCGCCGGGCCCCTCGCAGAAGGGCATTTCGCCGCGAACCGAAAGCGTGCTGAAGACGGGCCCGTCAGTGACGCCTTCGACAACGACATCCGACAGCGAGCGCCGCTCGTAGTCCGTCAGCATGAACGCCTCAAGCTGCTCGCGATTTGCCAGCGATTCATAGACGATCTGGCCGAGTTTCCATGCGGCGCCCTGATCGACGAGTTCTCGATTGCGCGATTTGTCGATCAGGCTCTTGATGGCGCCACACGTCTCATCGACCTCGATCCGGTAGTACGCGTTCTCAAGCGTATTCGACTGGATGCGCTGCGTGTTGCGGGTGACATCGCCGCTCGGCGCGACTTCCACCTTGAAGGTCCGCCAGCCGAACGCCGGAATATCGCTGGCCCACACGGACCAGTAGCTTCCCTCTTCGCGGCTTCGCAGCAGCTGCACACGCTGCTCGGCGCCCGTCTCGTCCAGCACACGGAAGGGGCGATCGATCGGCCAGACTTCATGATCGACGTAGAGTTCGAGGACACCGGATCGTGCAAAGTTCAGCGTGTTGACCACGAGCAGTTCCGGATCGGCGCCGACGCCCACACGCGCCGCGAGCCGTCCCATGGCGCCTTCGATCAGCACGGCCGTCCGTTTCACGGCGTCCCACGCGTAGGCGGACTTCTCCGCCCATTGCACAACGCTGTTTTCATTCAGGGGGGTGCGAATGCTCTCGGCGGATCCGAAGGTGTGTTCACCGTAGAAGATCAGGTCGTCCTGAATGTCCGCGATCTCATCCGACATCGGTCGCGGAACGGCGAGCCCCATCGCGCTCTCCATCGCGAGCAGGCTCTCGGCCGCAACGAGATTGGATTGCGTGAGTCGCGCCGCGGCCGATTCCCGGGCCGCCGATCCGAACCCGTCCGTCCACCAGTCCGGCCAGGCGAGTCGGCGGACCGGCAGTTCGCTGGCGTGGTTTTGCTTGACGTATTCCGGGAAGTCGCGCGCGATGGCGCATCGCAGGTGGGGTCGCGCGTATTTCTCATTCCACGCCTTCACAAAATCGCTCGAGGCCGTCGACGGCGGCGAATTGTCCGTGATATAGCCGGAATGCTGGATTGCGATGCGATCAAAGGGATAGCCGGCGCGCTCTATCCGCGTCAGGTAGTGCAGCAGTTCGCCCTCGGCCGTCTCGATCTTGCCTGTGTGCACGCCCCAGAAGTTACCCGTCTGGTAGTGATCGGCGCGGAACGCGAGAACGCGATGGCCCGCGGGCGATTCCCACCAGAAGCTCGTCGCAATCCCGAACGGCGCCAGCGCGCGATGTCCGTGCTGTCCCATGACGAGGTAATCGACGCCGATGTCCGCGAAGTAGTCCGCCAGGCACCACGCGGCGCCGTTGATGTCGTTCTGCATCGCCGTTGTCACGCGCAGGCCGCGCTCACGGAACATTCGGATGGGCTGGAGAAAGGCGGCGTAGCTCGCTTCGTCCATGACCTCTGACATGTTCAGGAACATGCCCGTCACTTCGATGCGGCCTTCCTCGACGCGTTTGCGCAGCCGTTCGATCTGCGCGGGCGTACGACTTTCCAGGTATTCGCGCACGGCCCATGACGCCTCGCACGTCCAGCGGAAGCGGGCGTCGTCGGGATAGCCGTCCGTCTTGTCGCAATAGTCCAGGGCCGTGTCGATGAACCGCAGATGCTCCGGCAGTATCTCCGTCTGGGGACGCGTGTAGCCAACGTCGGTATGCGTGTGCTGCACGAAGTCGATCGTCCAGGGACGCACAGGTTCAATGGCGCCCTCGAGTCGGTAGCGCTCTTTGCCATTGATGTGAATGCGGGCGATCAGCGGCGTTTTTTCTGTGACTTCGGCGTGGCGCAACTCGATGCGATTGCCGCCCAGCTGCAGGTCGCGCTCGACGGGATCGCCGAAATTCGTCTCAATCCGCGCCGACGTCGGGGCGCCGAGATGCGTGATGGAGATCGTGACAGGTCGATAGTCCCCTTGTTCGCTTCGAAGCAGGGCGGGAATGACGGAGAGCTCCGCTCGCTCGGACACACCGGAGGCGAACACGATGAACCAGACGGAACTGTCCGCGCTTTCGCCGACGACGCTGATCGTCAGCGGCCTGCCGGGCGTCAGCATGGACCGCGGTACCCGCAGTATCGCGTAGCCCATGAGATCGTCGAATCGATCGATCATCGTCGCGCGGAATCGCAGCGTTGCGCCGTCGGGACCGATGAGTGTCCAGTCGCGATCCGTGTTCGTCGGCGGATTCGTGATGTCGAAACAGGGTTTGCCGTCGATGCTCAGTTGGAAATGATGTTTCTCAGGGTTGACGTCGATGGCGAAGAGCCAGACGAACTGCACGAAGTCGCCATCAATCTCGGCGGGCGCGTTCGCGGTCTGCCACTCGATGGAGCGCCGGGCGTCCGCCGATCGCAGGAGCAGGCCTGTCGTTACATCGGGGACGGGAGAATGGTATTTGAGCGTCTCGCCGCGGGTTCGCTTTTCGTAGCCGGGGAGCACTGTTTCCCCAAGGGCGATCCGGGACAGCGCCGACTGACTGACAAGCAGGACGCTCGCCATCGCCACGGCGAGTCGCGCGGCTCTGTTTCCCGATTGTGGCGTCAATGGATGAATCGCAGGGGACAGGAATTCGGATTTCCGCATCTACTTCCCCCCAGGACGCCGCACGACCTGCGACGCGGTTCGGAAGATCATGAGATCGACAGCTGGCTCGTCGGGTTGAGATTAATCGCATCCGCGGCAGGCGCGAAGCGAGAGGGATTGGCCGGCCGGATGCCGGGCGGCGCGTCGGGGACATTGTGTAACAGGTTGCGTCGATCCTCGATTCGCTTCCTTTGCGGAGGTATAATCGTTTACGCCGACGTCGGAGCCCGGACGGGAGGCGTCGGGACATACCCGGGGGTCGGAGTGTGGCCATCATGTATTCATCATCCGTTTCACGGAACCTGATCCGTTGTCTGGTCGTCTGCGCGCTATGCGGTCCGCTTCTGGGGACGATGTGCGAGACCAGTGTGATTGATCCCTCGATTCCCGCGCCTGCGCCCGTTCCGCCGGGGCTCGAGAACGAGGACACCGACGGCGACGGGATCCTCAACGGCGAAGAGGCCTTCAACGGGACGGACTGGCAAAAGGCGGATACCGACGGCGATGGTCTCTCCGATTCGGAGGAAGTGACCCACGGGACAAATCCGCTGAATCGTGACAGCGACCGCGACGGTCTCTGGGATGGCGCCGAGATCAAGGCGGGAACGCTGCCGCTGGAACCGGATACGGACGGCGATGGGCTCGCCGATGGCCAGGAGGTGAACGTGACCGGCACGAATCCGCTGCTTGCGGACAGTGACGGCGACGGCCTCAGTGACCCACAGGAAATTCAGTTGGGTCTGAATCCGAACAATTCCGACACCGACAACGACGGCCTCAACGATCAGGCGGAACTCAACAGCGAGACCGATCCCCTCGATCCGGACACGGACGACGACGGCCTGAAGGATGGCGAGGAGGCGCTTTACGGTACCAGCCCGGTTATCCCGGACTATGACGGGGATCTGCTGCCCGACGGCGACGAAGTGAACCTCGGGACCGATCCGCTGGATCCGGACACGGATGGCGATTCGCTGACGGATGGCCAGGAGACCATGAATCACCTGAATCCGCTCGTCAGGAACATCTCAACGACGTTCCTGGATCTCTATTGTTCGACGTTCTGCGGCCTCCTGTCCACGCCAACAGAGAATCAGACCGGCATGTATATCGCGAGCGAAGGCGGCTTCAATTCAGAGTTCTGGCTGGGGGCGACTGTCGCGTTTGACACGGAAAATCCCTCGCGCCTCGTGACGCTCACGAACGGGCACAGCGCGATAGTCACCTGGATCGGCAATCACGTTCGAGACGGCGTTGTCGAGTCCGTGATCACGGTGGGTATTGCCCGTTACGTTCGTCTGACAGATGGAACGTACTGGCGTGTACATAGCTCGGACCATTCGAAGCTCAATGGCTGGCTGGCCGGCCAGGAACTCGCCATGTCCGGCGGGAACGCCGCCGACGGCAATTTCATTCTCGTCAACAAAGAGATCTGCGTGAGCGTTCGGGCCGCGTTGTCCGCGGCGCCGTGACCTGACACTCATCGCCGCGATGAGTCGACGTTGTCCGGCGCCGATTCGTTACCTGGCTCGCGCGATCGTCGCGATGAACAGACGCTATGCCCTCGATGCAAGCGGTGTTCTCGGATGCGATTGTGGCGCCGACACACCCCGAAGTCGGGCGCCGAACCGGTTCAGAATGACGTGGCACGCCGGCATCATCACGAGCACGACGCCGGCGCTGAACATGATGCCGAATCCCAGCGCGATCGCCATCGGCACGAGGTAGCGGGCCTGGGGCGATGTCTCGAAGATCATCGGCGCCAGGCCGATGAACGTCGTCAGTGACGTCAGCAGGATGGGGCGGAATCGCCGCTTGCTGGCCTCCAGCGCCGCAACCTCGAACGGCATGCCATCTCGGATCATCTCATTCATCGTCGTGGTCAGAACCAGGCCGCCGTTCACGACGACGCCGCAGGTCGCGATGATTCCGAGCACGCTGACAACGGACAGTTCATATCCCATCACGATGTGGCCGAGCAGGGCGGCGCCGATCGCAAACGGAACGATGAGCATCGTGATCAGCGCTTCACCGTAGTTGCGGTAGACGGCCGCGAGCATGCCGAAGATGACGGCGAGCGAGATACCCAGTCCCCACAACAGGGCCCGCATCGCGTCAATCTCCTCCTGCTGTCGGCCTCCATAGCTGAACGTCAGCCCCGGATAATTCGCCCTGAGCTGTGGAAACACATTCGCTTCCAGGTCGGCTCGCACTTTGTTGACGTTGGTCAGCTCCGGGACGATGTTGGCCGTGACCGTCAGGACGCGCTGGGCGTCGACGCGTTTGATTTCCGTGTGGGCCCGTGTCGATCGCAGGTCAACGGCCTGCGAGAGCGGCATCTCGCCACCCTGTGGCGTGTGGATGATCATGTTTTCCAGGTCCGCGAGCGATCGGCGTTCTTCGGCCGGCAGGCGAACCATGACCTTGATTTCGTTTCGCGCCCGCTGCATCCGCAGGGCCTCGGCGCCGTAATAGGCGTGGCGGATCTGGCGGCCGATCGCCTCATGCGTGAGCCCGAGGGATCGCGCCTCGTCCGTGATCGTCAGGTCCAGCTGCGGCTTGCCGGCGGCGAAGCCGTCGTCGATATCCGTCACGCCCGTGTAGCCGCGAAGCGTTCCCGCTAGTTCCGCGGCCGCCGTCTCCAGCGTGTGTCGATCGGGATGAGACAGATCGACCGTCAGGCCCTTCGAGCCCGAGGGGCCAACTTCCCATTCAAAGTAAAGCGACTCCAGGCCGGGAATCGGTCCAATCTCCTCGCGCCACACTTTCACAAAGTCCGCCGGCGTGAAGTCGCGCTGTTCCTGCGGCACGAGCACGAAGTTGACGTCCGCGCGATTGGAGCCGAGACGCCCCTGGCTGTTCATCCAGCCCGCCATGACCTTGTCGCGGGGACCGAATCGATCCACGGCGCGCAGGCCCGCCGCCTCGATCAGATTCGCAACGCGCGTTGTCTCGGAGAACGGCGCTCCGAACGGGACGGAGACTTCCGAGTCCACGCGATCGCCCTCGATGCGCGGATCGAAGGTGAAGTTGATGCGGCCGCTTTCATACCAGGCCGCGACGAGGATGAGGCCGGCGAAGAACAGGGAGACTGTCAGGCCGCGATAGCGCAGCGTCCACGCGACGAGCGGGCCATAGACGCGCTCCGTCAGGTGATCGAAGCCGGAGGCGAGGCGCGTCTGCAGCCGGGCGATGGCGGGCATGAGACCGTGGCCGGCCGGATTGATCGTCTTCGCGTGCGCCAGATGCGCCGGCAGGATGAAGAGGCTCTCAAACAGCGAGATCGTAAAGACGGTAATGACGACGACGGGAATTGCCGCGAAGAATCGACCCGTCTGTCCGGGAACGAACATCAATGGAATGAAGGCGACAATGTTCGTCACGACGGCGAAGATGACGGGGACGGCCATCTGTTTTGCGCCGACGATGGCCGCTTCCATGCGCGGCATGCCCTGCTGGTTCAGCAGGAAGACGTTTTCACCGATGATGACGGCGTCGTCGACGAGGATGCCGAGCGTGATGATGAACGCGAAGAGCGAGATCATGTTGATCGTCGTGTCCAGCGCGGGCAGGAACATGATTCCGCCGAGGATGCAGACGGGCACGGCCGAACCGACCCAGAAGGCCAGCTTCGGCGCCAGAAAGACGCCGAGGACGAGCAGGACGAGGGCGAGTCCGAAGACGCCGTTGCTCACGAGCAGGTCCAGGCGCTCGCGATATTCACGGGCGCGATCCCACATGACGATCATCTCGACGGAGTCGGGCATTTCGGCGTTCATGCGCTCGACGTAGCCGTACACGATGTCGGCGATGTCCAGCGGTTTCTGATCGCCTGTCTGGTAGACCCACAGCGTGACGCCGGGCTTGCCGTTGAAACTGGAATAACGATCGACATCCTCGAACCCGTCCGTGATCGTCGCGATGTCGCCGAGCCGGATGCGCGTACCGCTGCGACCCGCGACGACGGGAATGTCGTAATACTCGCTGGCGTAGAAGCGTCGACCGGCGCTGCGGAGCAGCACTTCGCCGCCTTCCGTGCGCACTTCGCCACCCGGTACGTCGCGCGCCGCGAGCCGAATGCTGCGGGCGATGTCGTCGAGCGTGAGGTTCAGCGCCCGGAGCCGCTCCTGCGGGACTTCCACGGAAATCTCGGGATTGCGGATACCGCGCACTTCGACCTGCGTGATTTCGTCGAAGGCGAGCAGGTCGTTGCGGACGCGCTCCGCAAATTCGAAGAGCGTGCGTTCGTCCATATCGGCGGCGATGGCGATCGTGACGGTCGATCGCTGGCGAATCGCGAGTTCCACGATGGGGCGCTCGGCGTCTTCGGGAAAGCTGCTGATGCGATCGATCGCGTTCTTGATGTCCTGAAGGGCGCGATTCGGATCCACGCCTTCCGTCAGCTCGACGGACATCCGACCGCTGCCCTCGATGGCCGTCGATTCGATTCGTTTCACGGCCTCCAGACCGCGCACGGCCTCCTCGGCGGGCTGCAGGATGCCTTCCTCAACCTCTTCCGGCGTCGAGCCCGGATAGGACATGGAGAAGTTGACGATGTCGAGTTCGTAGGCGGGATAGACTTCCTGTTTGATGTTTCGCGCAACGACGACACCACCGATGACCAGGAGGAACATCAGCAGATTGGCGGCGACGCTGTTGCGCGCCATGAAGCCGATCAGCCCGTCCGGGCGATTCGTCAAAGTCGCATTGTCTGTCACGGCGCGGCGCCTGTGGATGTCGATGCGCTCGGATCGGCGGCGGCCGACGTCGTGGGCGCTGATTCCTCGCGAATGTTCAGCGGCATGCCGGGCACGACACTCGCCAGGTGCGTATCGACCAGCTGATCGCCCGGCTCAAAGCCATTCTGAATGAGAACATCTTCCTGACGGCGCCACAGAATTTTCACGGGGCGGATCGCCAGATTGCCATCGGCGTTGCGCACCCAGATTCGATCATTCTCCCGGAGCGCCTTTCGCGGGATTGCATAGACATGTCTGAGCACGCCCGCGTCGATCCTGAGCCGGACATAGCTTCCGAGCAGGACCCGACGCGCCGCGGCCGTCGCATCCTCCGTCAGGCCGAGAGGATCCTGGACGGACACGAGGACGCGCGCCATGCGTCCCTCCGGGTCGAGATTGCCCAGCGGCCTCAGGGCAACGCCGTCGCGTGTGATGTCGGCGCCGCCCGTGGACATTGTGATGTCCACGCGGCTCGGTTCCGAGGTCGCATCGACGGCGAACCGGATGTCCCGCAGTCGGGCGACGGGGATCGACGCTTCGGCCCAGAAGCTGTCCGTCGCCGCCAGCGTGGCGATCGTCGATTGTGGCGAGACCAGCTGGCCCGCCTCCACGTCTTCCGAAATCACGATGGCGTCGAACGGCGCGACGACGTTCGTTCGGGAGCGCATCAACTCGGCCGACTCGAGTTTGCGTTCGGCCGCACGGGCCTGCGCGATGGCGGCCTCGGCGGCGTTTTCGCGCTCGGCGATGTCCGCGTCGAGTGCGCGCCGTGCGGCGATCTGGCTGTCGAGTTTCGTCTTCGCGTCGCGGGCCTCGGACTGCGCGGCGCTGTTGCGCTCCGCAAGCTTACCGAGTCGATCGGCGTTCCATTGCAGGTACGCAATCTCGACATCCATCTGGGCGGCGCGCTCCCTGAGAGCGTCGATGCTCGCCCGGATGCGCGGCGCCTCGTGGCGGGCGACGTCGAGATCCGCCTTTGCCTGCGCCACGGCGATGTCGTAGTCCGCCGGATCGATTCTGAAGAGCGATTCCCCCGCGCCGATGAGTCCGCCCGGAATCAGCCGGGGATTCAGTTCGATGACGCGGCCGCTGACTTCCGGCATGACGCGGACTTCGCGGGACGGAATCACGCTGCCAAACGCATCGACGAACACGCGTATGTCTTCCGGCGTGAGCTCTCGAACGCCGACGACGGCGGCCAGTTTCTCCGGCGTCGATTTGGAAACCTGCGGCGGTGTTTCCAGGAGGATCGCGCCGATGGCAACGGCCGCCACCAGAATCAGGAAGGGGAGGGCGACGTTGGCGGCGACGCCACGCAGTCCGCCGGGACTGACAGGAGAGTGCGTCGAATCATCGCGCAAATCGGACGCCGCCGTCGCGCCGCCTTCGGGCGCAGGATCCTCGTTGTGAGGTACCGTGTTGTCGGGCTGCGAGGCGGGCTGCATCGTATCGCGCAATCCAGGTCCGCGTCGTCTCCGGAGACGATCGGGATGAGGGTCATTTTACCATCGCTGACGGATTTCAGCATGAGAGCATAGCGCGCCGGCGACTGGCGGGCGGTCGACGTCTTGCTGGTTGTGTATCCGGATGGTAACAAGCGAGGGGCCTGACTAGCGTCCGCCGAACGCCTCTCCCGTCATCGGCACAAACCGGACGGCGGACCTGACTTCGCGGCGCAGTTCGCCGTTCGCCCGCTTCGTGACGACGATCAACTGTTGTCCGCGCTCGTTGTTCGGACCGACGGGAATGCACAGACGCCCGTCAGGCGCCAGCTGATCGATCAGTGGCTGGGGAATCTCCTCCGGCGCGCACGTCACGATAATGGCGTCGAACGGGGCGGCGTCGGGCCAGCCGCGATAGCCGTCCCCGATCCTCGCGTGGATATTTCTGTATCCGCGGGCCTCGAAGGTTGCGATGGCTCGCCGGGCAAGCGGCTCGATGATTTCAATCGTATAGACATCGTCCGTCAGTTCCGAGAGGACCGCCGCCTGGTAGCCGGAGCCGGTACCGATCTCCAGGACCTTCTCGTGCGGGGCCAGCTCGATCAGCTCCGACATGAGCGCCACGATGTACGGCTGGGAGATCGTCTGGCCCGCGCCGATCGGCAGCGGTCTGTCCGCATAGGCGCGCGCCTGATCCTCGTCGGGAACGAACCAATGGCGCGGCGTATCGCGCATGGCGTTGAGAACGCGAGGATCTCGAACATCCCGATCTTCGATCTGGGTGCGCACCATGGCCAGGCGTTCATCGCGGCGGTCCGTCGTTCGAGGACGGGCGGGCGGATCGATTCGGGCGGGCTCGGCGTTGTCAGCGGGTTGAGTCATGGCCACACGTGTCGGCGTCGCGCGACTCGCCGGATTGCACGCCGGCGGTCCGATTGCCATCAGGAACATTGCACAAATTGGCGCGATGCGACGAATCATCCCATTGCGTGAACGTCACGGAGGCGCCCCACGGGATCTTAGTCGCTGTGTCCGGCGCGGGTCGATTGGGGGGCGTGGCCGTCAGGTGGCGACATCGGCCGCGACGAGGTGCTTGGCGGCCAGGTAGTTCGGATTCGCCTCGTCCGACGCGATGATCCCATCCTTGACGGAGATGACCCGGCGGGCGAACTGCGAAATCTCGGGCTCATGTGTGACGAGGATGATCGTCAGGCCGTCGTCCTCATTCAGTTGCTGCAACAGCGCCATGATCTCGTTGCCGGTTCGGCTGTCGAGATTGCCTGTCGGCTCGTCCGCAAGAAGCAGGACGGGATTGGTCACGAGGCTCCGGGCGATGGCGACGCGCTGTTGCTGGCCGCCACTGAGCTGATTGCTGTGATGATGGGCGCGATTGCCGAGACCGACGCGCTCCAGCATGGCGCTCGCCCGCTGGCGGCGCTCCCGCCGGCCGACGCCGGAGTAGGTCAGTGGCAGGGCGACGTTGTCCAGCACTGTTGTCCGGGCGAGCAGGTTGAAACTCTGAAAAACAAAACCGAGTTTTTCATTTCGAATGCGAGAGAGCTGGCGTTTCGAGAGTTCCGAGATTTCGACGCCGTCGAGCCAGTACTTGCCGCGATCGGCGCGATCCAGCGCCCCCAGGACGTGCATGAGCGTGGACTTGCCGGAACCGCTCGGTCCCATGATCGTGACAAGTTCGCCGTGAAAGATGTCGAGACTCACGCCGCGAACCGCGGGGACGCTGACTTCACCCACGAAGTACGTCTTCTCGATATCGCGGACGCGAACAATCGGCGTATCGCTTCGACTGCCGTCGGCCGTCTGAATCATCGTCCGCCTCGCCGGAAGGAACGCGTGATGTCAGGGCCTCCGCTGGTCTCGCCGAGCAGATTCCGTTCGATGATGATCTCTTCGCCTTCCTTGAGGTCGCCGGACTTCAGCTCCGTAAAGGACCCGTTGGTCAGACCGATGTCGACTTCGATGGCGGACGGCTCGTTATTCTTCAGTGTGTACACCGTCGGCTTGCCCTTGCCCTTGGGCTTGGAATAGCCATTGGCGTCCGGTGGCGACGGGTCGAACCGCAGGGCGGCGTTCGGGATCTTGATGACGGCGCTCGCGCGGGCGACTTCAAACGTGACATTGGCTGTCATTCCGGGGCGCAGGGCGAGATCGTCGTTCGTGACCTCGATCAGCGTCGTATAGGTGACGATCCCGTCCGTGTCATTGGCGTTGTATCGAATCTGGGAGATGCGGCCGTCGAAGGAACGTCCGGGATAGGCGTCCACGCGGAATGTCGCCGGACCACCCTGCTTCAGGGCGCCGATGTCCGCTTCGCTGACGTTGGCGTTGACCTGCATTCGCTTAAGGTCGGCGGCGATCACGAACAGCTCGGGCGCCTGAAGCGACGCCGCCACTGTCTGGCCGTTCTCGATGTTCCGGGCAATGACAATGCCGTCGATCGGCGAGCGAATCCGCGTGCGCTCAAGGTCGACTTCGGCCTCGCTCAGTGTCGCTTCCGCGGAAAGAACGCTCGCCCTGGCGGCGTGCCAGGAAGCGAGCGCCGCGTCCATTTCGGTTTTCGCGACGAGCATCTCGTTTTCACTGGCGTTGTTGATCTTGTGGAGGCGATCGATCCGGTTGAATTCCCGCTCGGCGTCCTTGTAGCGGACTTCAAGCTCTTCGGCGCGGGCCTTGGCCGTCGCGACCTCGGCCGCCGCGCGATCGCGGGCCGTCTTGAATCGGGCGGGATCGATTTCGGCGAGCACCTGGTTGGCGCTGACGCTTTCGTTGAAGTCCGTCAGCCATTGCTTGATATTGCCGCTGACCTCGGACCCCACGATCGTCTTGACCAGGGGCTCAATCGTGCCCGTCGCCGAGACCGTCCGGACGATGTCGCCGCGCTCCAGGGGTTTCGTGACGTATTCGGAGCCGGGCTCCGGCTTGCCGTATTTCTGATAGCCGACCCATCCGCCGCCGCCGAGCGCCGCGAGGATGACCAGTGTCGTCACGACCTTGGTGGCCGCGGCGCCGCGATTCCTGGAGTTTCGTTGCATGGATTGAACGCTCGTTTTCGCATTGGGAGCCGTACTTCGGCGAAAGCGGCTCAGGGTTCGCATTATAGATACAAGCACAACGAGCCGCAAAACGCGGTATTACGCGAAAGTCGCTGCGAAGCGGCGATCCCCGCGCCGACGTTGTGCCAGAAGTCACAGCGTTGCCGCGATCGCGCCCGTCGCGTATCTTCCTCGAACGGAGAAACGGGATGTCGCAGGGCGCCGAACGAATGCGATGTCGGCGCCACACGAACGACTTCGCCTCACGCCGGATGGGGCGCCAACGCCAGATGATTTGAGACGCCGAAATGAACGTTCTGCTCGACGCCAGGGGGATTGATGAGGCGCTCGATCGCATGGCGGCCGAGATTGCCGAGTCGTTGCCGGACGGCTGTCCGCTCGGCATTATCGGAATTCGCAGGCGCGGCGATCACCTCGCCCGACGCCTTATTCGCAGGCTCGAGGCGCGGCAAATCTCGGGCATCGAGTTCGGCACGCTCGATATCACGATGTATCGCGACGATCTCGCCGAGATCGGTCCCTCCGCTGTCGTGCTGACGACGGAAATTCCCTTTGATGTGGACGGGCGATACCTGATTCTCGTGGATGATGTGATCTACTCCGGCCGATCGATCCGATCCGCCCTCGCGGCGATCATCGATCTGGGGCGGCCTCGCGCGATCCGACTGGCGGTCCTCGTGGATCGCGGCGGTCGGGAGTTGCCGATCCAGCCGGATTTCGTCGGCAAACACGTCGGCGATCAGGCGGGCCTGCATGTGACGGTTCGATTGACCGAGGCGAACGACGACATGGACGTCGTGGAGGTAGGGGCGTGACGGCGCTGAATCCGGCGGCGGCAAGTGAGAGAGAGTCGGTCATATGGCCGCATCGACACCTGTTGGGACTGGAAGACCTGTCGGCGGAGGAGATCACGCTGATCCTCGATACCGCCGCCGCGTTTGAGGACGTATCGACGCGAAGTGTGAAGAAGGTGCCGGCCCTGCGCGGTCGCGTCGTCGTCAATCTCTTCTTCGAAGACTCCACGCGGACCCGGACGAGCTTTACGCTTGCCGCCCAGCGGCTCAGCGCCGATGTGATCGACTTCACGGCCAAGACGAGCGCCGTGAACAAGGGGGAGTCCCTTCGAGACACGGTTCGGAACATCGAGGCCATGGGCGTTGACATCATCGTCTGTCGCCACAGCTCGAGCGGGGCGCCGCACCTCATCGCGAAGAACGTCTCCTGCTGTGTCGTCAACGCCGGGGATGGCCGGCATGAGCACCCCACGCAGGGGCTGCTGGACATCTACACGATTCGCAAAGTGAAGAAGAACGTCGCGGGCCTCAAGGTTGCGATCGTCGGTGACATCAACAACTCGCGCGTGGCCCGCTCGGACCTTCACGGTCTGCTGAAGCTCGGCGCCGAAGTCACGTTCGTTGGCCCGCCCACGCTTGTGTCCGGCGGCTTCGAAAAAATGGGCGCCCGCGTCGTGCACGACTTCGACTCCGTCATCGGGGAGTTCGACGTCATCAACATGCTGCGCGTTCAGCGCGAGCGTATCTCGTCGAACGTGTTTCCCAGCATTCAGGAATACAGTCGATTGTTCGGCCTGACGACGGAGCGGCTGCGCCGGGCGCGGCCCGATGTGCTCGTGATGCACCCGGGACCGATCAATCGCGGCGTCGAGCTGGCGGGCGAAGTCGCCGATGGCGACAACAGCGTCATCCTCGACCAGGTGACGAACGGACTGGCCGTGCGAATGGCCGTGATGTTCCTGTGCAAACAGGCGTCGGAAAGCCACTAGGCGCCGCCCGGACTGCGGGCGCCGCACGTTACGAAGAAGCGAACACATCCATGGCGAATGCAGAGCTGATCATCAGGAACGGTCGCGTCATCGACCCGTCGCAGGGCATCGATGAAACGGCGGATGTGTCGATCGCCGACGGCAGAATCGTCGGCGTCGGCAAGGCCGATGGCGGGGCCGCGGAGGTCATCGACGCCGCGGGACAGATCGTCTGTCCGGGGCTCATCGACATGCACGTTCATCTGCGCGAGCCCGGGCAGGAAGACGAGGAAACGATCGCGAGCGGCGCCGCGGCCGCTGTCGCGGGCGGCTTCACGTCTGTCGCCTGCATGCCGAACACGGATCCGTCGCTGGATACCGAGGCGATGATCGAGTTCGTCTATCGACAGGCGAAGCGAGCGGGACTCTGCAATGTGTTTCCGATCGGCGCCATCACCAAGGGGCGTCAGGGCGGGGAGCTGGCGGAAATCGGCCAGATGGTTCGCGCCGGCGCCGTCGCCTTCAGTGACGATGGCTGCGGCATCTCGAATTCGTCCGTCATGTTCCGCGCGATGCAGTATGTTCGCATGTTCGGCAAGCTCGTGATTCAGCATTGCGAGGATCCGGACCTGGCCGCCGGCGGCTGCATGAACGCCGGCGTCATGGCGATGCGCCTGGGGCTGCCGGGAATTCCGGCGATGGCCGAGGAGATGATGATTCAGCGTGACGTGCTGATCGCCCGCCATACGGGCACACGCTATCACGTCGCGCACATTTCCACGGCCGGGGCCGTGCAGCTCGTCCGCGAGGCGAAGGCCAAGGGGGCGCCGGTCACGACGGAAGTGTGCCCGCACCATCTCCTGCTGACAGAGGAAAAAGTCGCGGGCTACGACACGAACTACAAGATGAATCCGCCGCTGCGAAGCCGCGCCGACGTCGACGCCTGCCTGGACGGCGTTGCCGACGACACGATTGACTGTCTCGTCACGGATCACGCGCCGCACGGGATGGATGAAAAATCGGACGATTTCCAGACGGCGCCCTTCGGCATTGTCGGCCTCGAAGTCGCGCTGCCGCTCTTCGCCATGGCCCTCGTGGAGAGCGGCCGACTGACCTGGTCGCGCCTGATCGAAAAACTGACGATTCGCCCCGCCGAGATTCTGGGCGTCGGGAAGGGGACGCTGAAAACAGGCGCCGACGCCGACGTCACAATCTTCGATCCGAACGCCGAATGGACGGTCGACGTCAGTCAGTTCCGTTCCAAAAGTCGCAACTGCCCCTACGACGGATGGCGGCTGAAGGGGCTTGTCACCGGAACGATCGTCGGCGGGAGCGTCAAATACGCGATGGACAACGTCGCCCATTCCGGCTGATTTCGGCGACGTCGCAACGTTCACTTCCGGACGAAGACGCCACCAGAACCCCGGCGGCAAGGTCGGAATCCGATCGAAAATCGGGTTTTTCGAGGGGATTTCAGCGTCGTGACGCGTTTGTGGCGCAGTTTCCGCTTGACGGGCGGTAGGGGCGACTCTGTATAATTTCACCAAATAACAGCTCTACGCAATTGCATCGAGTCATCCTTGATCATGCATGAATGGCGGGGAATTGAGGCGAATGAAGCAGTGATTGCGATCGGCGTCGTCGCCGATGGATGCGTGTTACGCCGTTGACTTTCCATTGAAAAAGGTCTGCTGCGCCCGATGGGGCGGACCAACGCGGAGCGATGGTAAGCGCAGCATGACCCCGGTAAGGAGACCCGTCATGTCGATGAATCCCCCAACTCCCATTCCGCTGGGTTCCCCTCACATTGCCGAGCCGCCGATGTTCCCGCGCTTCGGCTACAAGGACATCGAACGCGCGAGTCGCAATCGGCGCAACTATCTCCGCCGCAACATGACTTGCGAGATCTTTCTCGTCGATCGCCAGACGAACAACGTCCTGCGATGCCGCACCAGCGACATCAGCGACGCCGGCGTTCGCGCCACGGGGCCCATCGGCTATGGTCTCGCCGTGGGGCAGCGCTATGAAGTGCGCATCGCCTCGGGCGGTATCGATCGCATCGCCTCGGCGGAAATGGTGCCGTCACTGGGCTTCGCCCGAGTGACGCGCGTTGAGCTGGATGTGCGCGAAGGGCAGTCCCATCGCGTCGGATTCGCCCTGAAGTTCGACGTCCCGCAGCTGATTCCCGTGTAGGCCAGCGCCAACAGGAACTCGGAACAAAACAAAACTCGCCGGCGGCGTCAGCGCAAATTGCGCTTCGCCGCCGGCGAGTTTCTTTTTCGCCAGACGCATGAGCGTCTATTCCGACATGACGGTTTCCTTGACGATTTCCTCAATCGTCGTAATTCCGTCGAAGAGGGCCAGCAGGCCGCTCTCTCGCAGCGTGCGCATGCCCTTCCGACAGGCCGCCTCCATGAGAACGCTCGTTGAGGCGCCCTGCATGACGAGTTCGCGCAGTTCGTCGTCAAAGACCATGATCTCGTAGAGACCGACGCGTCCGCGATAGCCCGTGCCGTTGCAGTAGTCGCAGCCGGCGCCGTAGTAGAACTTTCGACCCTCGACATCCGCGGGACGAAGCTGGAGTTCCATCAACTGTTCTTCGCGCGGTTCGAACTCGCTTCGACAGTGCGAGCAGACGCGCCGCGCGAGACGCTGGGCAATGACGGCCTCAACGGTCGCCGTAATCAGGAAGGGCTCCACGCCGATATCGAGCAGTCGCGCGACGGCGGACGGCGCGTCGTTCGTGTGCAGCGTCGTGAAAACCAGGTGGCCCGTGAGCGACGCCTGGACGGCGATCTGAGCGGTTTCCGCGTCTCGAACTTCACCGACCAGGATCACGTCCGGATCCTGTCGCAGGAAGCTGCGCAGGGCCCGGGCGAACGTCATGCCCTGGGCCGGGTTCACCTGGCACTGGATGATGCCGTCGATGTCGTATTCGACAGGATCTTCCGCCGTCAGGATCTTGATCTTCGGGTCATTCAGCGTGTTGAGCGCCGCGTAGAGCGTCGTCGTTTTTCCGGAACCCGTGGGTCCCGTGTTGATCACGATGCCGTTGGGACGCTCGATAAGCTGCTCGAAGACCTTCATGTCATCATCACGAAGGCCCAGCTTGTCGAGGTCGAGATTGACGTTGGATCGGTCAAGAATTCGCAGTACGACGGATTCGCCGAACATCGTCGGCAGCACGGCGACACGAAGGTCAACCGGCAGGCTGCCGACAGTCAGGCTGATGCGGCCGTCCTGCGGCAGACGCCGTTCGGCGATGTCGAGATCCGCCATGACCTTGATGCGGCTGGCGATCGCCATCGCGAGGAAGCGGGGCGGCGGTCGCATTTCGTAGAGCACACCGTCGATTCGGTAGCGAAGCTTGTATTCGTCCTCGAAGGGCTCAAAGTGAATGTCGCTCGCGTGATCGCGAATCGCCTGGAGCAGCACGAGGTTGAGCAGCTGCTTCACCGGGTTGGAATCCACGAGCTCCTTGAGCTCTTCCAGGTCGATCGACTCGCCGCGTCCTTCGAACTTGGCCAGGTCGTTGTCGTCGCCGATCTCGTCGAGCAGATCGTTGATCGACTGACCGCCGCCTTCCGGGTAATAGCGGGACAGGGCGGCGCTGATCTGATCCTCCGATGCGATCAGCGGCCGGATGTTCATGTCGAGGAGCTTGCGGAGGTCGTCCGTCGCCTGGAAGTTGTCCGGCGATGACATCGCGACTTCGAGCGTTTTGGTGCCCGAATCATAGTTGACGGGAATAATCCGATAGGTATTCGCCATCTGGTTCGGCACAAGCTTGATCGTTTCCGCCTCGACGTCGATGTTGTCGAGGTCGACCGGCTCCATGCCGATCTGCGCCGCAAGCGCAAGCTGCAGGTCGGCGTCCTGGATGTAGCCGAGGTCGATCAGGATCTGGCCGAGCGGTCCTCGCTTCGACTCCTGAATCGCGAGGCCTTCGTGAACCTGTCTGCGGTTCACTTTCCCCATCTTGATGAGGATGCGGCCCAGCGGTCGGCCGCGATAGCCACCACCTGATTTTCCGGGTTGCTGTGTCCCACTCATGACCAAGTCCCCCCTTGGGAAAGGGCGCGAACGGCGTTCGACAAAGGGCTACTCTTCCTTCTTGTCTTCTTCCAGCGCGGCGTCGATGTCCCGTACCAGGGCCTCGCCCGCCTCGTGCAGTTTGCCGGCCTTCTCCAGTTTGTCCTGCAGTTCGCCCGGCTGACGCGCGCGATCCAGCATGTCGGCGGCGTCGATCAGTCCGCGCTCGTAGAGCTGCCAGAGGTGATCGTCCAGCAGCTGCATGCCGTACTTCTTTCCAGTCTGGATGGCGGAGTCGATTCGGAACGTCTTGTTTTCGCGAATCAGGTTCGCGATGGCGGGCGTGACCACGAGGAACTCGTAGGCCGCGACCATGCCCGACGGCTTTCGCGGCATCAGCGCCTGCGACAGAATCGCAATCAGTGAGGTCGACAGCTGAACGCGGATCTGGTCCTGCTGTTCGTGCGGGAAGGCGTCGATGATTCGGTTGACCGTACCCTGGCAACCCGTCGTGTGCAGTGTCGAGAAGACCAAGTGGCCCGTTTCGGCGGCGAGAATCGCATTCGAAATCGTTTCAAGGTCTCGCATTTCACCGACCAGAATCACGTCCGGGTCGGATCGCAGCACGCGGCGGAGGGCTTCGGCGAAGCTCGGGACGTCATTGCCGACTTCACGCTGATTGATAATGCTCTTCTTGTGGACGTGGTAGTATTCGATCGGGTCTTCGACCGTCACGATGTGGCGATCGAGTTCGTTGTTGATGTAGTTCAGCATCGAGGCCAGCGAGGTTGTCTTGCCTGATCCCGTGGGGCCCGTGACGAGGAACAGACCGCGGGGGCGTCGGCACAACGCGCGGCAGATCGAGGGCAGGCCGATCTGCTCGAAGCTGAGGAATCGGCTGGGGATCAGTCGCAGTACGATACTGATGTTTCCCTTCTGGCGGAAAATCGACACGCGGAATCGACCCTGATCTCCGAACGCGAAACCGAAGTCGGTTCCACCTTCCTCCTGCAGTTCCTGCTGGTTTCGATCGGGCGTGATCGACTTCATGAGGGCAACGCAGTCCTCGGGCTCGAGCACCTTTGTTTCCAGCTGGCGAAGGCGACCGCTCAGCCGAAGCACGGGCGGACGGCCGACGGAGATGTGAATATCCGAGGCGTTGCGCTTGATGCACGTCTCGAGAATACGATCGATGTGGATCATTGCCATTGTTCGAAGTTCCTGCGTCGCCGACTCTCGTCGGCGCTCACTCTGCGATTAATTCCCTTCCGACACCACTCGACGCGACGCGGATCTCGGCGTCGCCGCTTCGGTCATCGGATCGATCATCAGGCGACGTCGACCTCCGCCTGCGCCAGTCGCGCCAGCTCTTCCAGCGACGTGATCCCGCGAAGAATCTTCCGCTGGCCGTCCTGCAACAGCGACTTCATGCCCGTCGCCCGCGCCGCGCGGCGGATTTCCGCGATGCCCGCCCGATTGAACGCCAGCTCGCGAAGCTCGGCGTTCATCGTGAGCATTTCGAAAATGCCCTGTCGGCCGCGATAGCCCGTGTTGTTGCAGTGCGAACAACCCTTGGGCTTGTAGATCGTGTGGCCCTCAAGCATCTCGGGCTTGAATCCGCAGACGCGCAACTGGCCCTTGTCCGGATTCGTGTTCGGTGTCCGACACTCCGAGCACAGCCGGCGAATCAGACGCTGAGCCATGATCGCCTGGATACTCGAGGCGACGAGGAACGGCTTGATCCCCAGGTCGATGAGTCGCGTCAGGGCGCTCGACGCGTCGTTCGTGTGCAGCGTCGAGAAGACCAGGTGGCCTGTCAGCGCCGCCTGAATCGCGATTTCGCCGACTTCGAGGTCTCGAATTTCACCGACGAGAATGATGTTCGGCGCCTGGCGGAGCATCGATCGAAGGATCTTGCCGAAGCTCAGTCCGATGTCTTCACGCACCTGGCACTGATTCATGCCGGGGAAGACGTATTCAACGGGATCCTCCGCCGTGATGATCTTCTTGTCCGGGCGATTGAGCTCCTGAAGCGCCGCGTACAGCGTCGTCGTCTTTCCGGAACCCGTGGGGCCCGTGACCAGGAAAATGCCGTTGGGCCGCTTGATGACGCTGAGGAACTTCTCGTAGTCGTCTTCCTCGAAGCCGAGCTGCTGGATGCCGACGCTGGCCGAGTCGGGGCGAAGAATACGAAGCACGATCGATTCGCCGTGCACGCCCGGACAGCAGCTGACGCGGAAATCGATGTCCTTGCCGCCGATGCGGAGTTTGATTCGACCGTCCTGCGGAATTCGCTTTTCAGCGATGTCGACGCCCGACATGATTTTCATACGTGTCGTGACGGCGTTCTGAAGCCGCTTGGGGATGCTCTCGCGCTCGAGACACACGCCGTCGATGCGATACCGGACGCGCACGCGATCCGCCATCGGCTCAACGTGAATATCACTGCCTCGCGTTCGCACCGCCTCACTGATCATCATGTTGATCAGTTTGATGATCGGCGCGTCGGAGTCGTCAGCGGAGTCCGCCTTCTCCTTCACGTCCTGGTCCAGCGACGCGTCGACCGAGGCGTCCAGACTCTTCGACAACTGGTCCAGCGACGCCTCCGGGCCGCGAATCATCTTCTCGATGTAGCGCTTGATCCGCGAAGGGCAGGCGACGACGGGAATGACGTCCGTGGCGCCGAGTCCGCTGAGGCGGAAACGGAGCATGTCGATCGTGTCCAGGTCGAGCGGATCGCTGATGATGACGCGGAGGACGCCGCCGTCATTGCTCATCGGCAGGATCTCGTGGTTCTTGATCAGGCGCTCGTCGATCATGCTGAGCGCCTCCTGGCTGATCGTCGACGCCGTCACGTCCGTGAACTGCATGCCATGCTGCCTGGCGAGGGCCTTGTAGACATCCTCCTCGCGCGCGAGATCAAGCTCCATCAGCGCCTCGCCGAGACGCTTGCTGTTGTTCAGGCCATACTCGGCGGCCTTGTCGGCGTCCGCCTTCGTGAGCACGTTCTGCTCGATCAGAATCTCGCCGAGGGTTTGTCGCTTGCGTGCCATTGCGGATTCCCCATTGCGTGGGAGGATTGATCCCTTGTGTAGTTCGCGATACCTGCGTCGCGCGTCGGGCGCGACACGGAAAATCGGCGGGACGCCATGACGCTCCCTCGGGATCACCGGTTGCGGCGGTCCGAACGGGCGCCAGTGGCTACGGGCTGGAGGTTCGGCCTCCCTCTTTCGTCGGTCTATCGTAGCTGTTCAACGTCCGCCGATCAATCCGGAAGGCCCTGATTGCCAGCGGTTTAACGCAATTCGACCCCCGGATCGGACCCTGCCCTTATTCCGCGGCATTTGCGGACGCGCCCAGCGCCAGATCGCTTCGATGGCCCCGCTCGAACAGCCGAAGTCCGTGCGACGCAATCATGGCCGCGTTATCGGTGCAGTACCGCATGGGCGTCAGATGCAGGGCGACGCCGTCGCGCTCGCACGCCGCGGCCAGCTCCCGCCGAAGCGCCGAGTTCGCGGCCACACCGCCGCCGACCACGATCGTCTTCGCCCCCGTCTTTCGAACGGCCATCAGCGTCTTGGCGACCAGCACATCCACGACGGCCTGTGAAAACGATGCGCAGAGATCCGCGATTCGTTCGTCGGTGATTCCGTCGAGTCCGCCACTCGTTCTGCCGCGCCCGTGTACCTCGTAGAGAACGGCCGTCTTCAGTCCGCTGAAGGAGAAGTCCAGGGAATCCCCCCTGAGCATCGACCTCGGGAACTCGACCGCCGCCGCGTTTCCGCCCGCGGCGCGGCGATCCACGATCGGTCCGCCCGGATAGCCGAGCGCCAGGATCGCCGCCACTTTGTCAAACGCCTCGCCGGCGGCGTCGTCGATCGTGGCGCCAAGCGAAGAGATGTTGTCCCAGTCCTGCACGGCGTAGAGGGATGTGTGTCCGCCGCTGACGACAAGCGCGACGGCGGGCCAGGGCGCGGCGTCGAGCTCGATGGCGGCGCTGGTCGCGTGCGCATGAATGTGATTCACACCGAGCAGCGGCTTGTCCCAGCTCCACGCCAGCGTTCGCGCCGCCGTCACGCCGACAAGCAGGGCGCCAATCAGCCCCGGCGCCCGCGTGACACAGATGACGTCCAGGTCGGCGGGCGAAACCCCCGTCTCCTCCAGCGCTTCCCGCACGAGCAGATCGAGCTTCTGCAGGTGCGCCCGCGATGCGATCTCCGGCACGACGCCGCCGAACTTCGCGTGCAGGTCGAACTGCGTCGCGACAAGGTTGCAGTGAACGCGTGTGCGCTCGTCGTTCGCGGAGGTCTCGACGATCGCAACGGACGTTTCGTCGCAGGATGTTTCGATGCCGAGCGCAAGTGTCATGGTGTTTCAGTCGTCGGGCGGGGGACAGTCAGTGTGTGGATTCGATCGTCGCACGATTTGTCGACGTGGGGGCCGCATCACGCGCGATCAGGTACTGAACGGCCTCACGAAGCTGCTTGTCGAGACTGAGGAGTTCCTCCGGGCGGACGCCGTCGTCATCGCCGTTCGTCGGCTCCCGCGCCACTTCGCGCCACGCCCGCATCCAGTCGTAGCGTTCCGCCGGCGTGAGTCGGATCAGCTGGTTCGGCCGCACACCCCATTCATCCTCCGGCGACATCCCCGGCCGGCGATGGATGCAGACACCGCTCGGCAGATAGTAGTAACGCGTCGTCAGCTTGATCGCGCCGCTGTTGTTGTCGAGCGGAATCAGTTCCTGCACGCTGCCCTTGCCAAAGGTTCGATCGCCAAACACGACGGCGCGTTTGTGATCCCGCAATGAGCCTGCGACGATTTCCGACGCGCTGGCCGTCGCGCCGTTGACCAGGATGACCATCGGGAATTTCGGCAGCGTGCCTTCCTTGCTGGCGTACCATTGCTGTTCCGCGGATCGGCGCCCCTTGGTCGTCACGATCACGCCGGAGTCCAGGAACATGTCCGCCACGCCCCATGCGGCCTCAAGGAGACCGCCGCCGTTTTCACGCAGGTCGAGGACGAGCCCCTTCATCCCCATCTGCAGCATCCGTTCGATTTCCTGCCGCAGCCGGTTGTCCGACTGATCCGTGAACTTCACGAGGCGGATGTAGCCGATTCCGTTGTCGTCATCGATCACGTAGCGCCAGCCGCCCGTCGCGTCCCGGCTCCAGCCGCGGACCGGGTCAATCTCAATCTCCGCGCGCGTGAGCGTGAACTTCAGGATCGCGCCGGGGCCGCCACCCGAATTGCCCCGGATGACGCCGAGCGTGACCGTCGTTCCCGCGGCGCCATTCAGCCGGTTGTTGACGGCTTCGAATGCCGACATCCTGGCGATCGGCTCGCCGTCGATATGCGTGATCAGGTCCTCGGGCAGGATACCTTCGATGTCAGCCGGGGAGCCGGATTCCCGACTGAGAACCTCCAGCCCGTATTCGGTCGACCAGACTTCCACACCGATGCCGCCGTACTTCCCATGGGTGCGATCGTGGAAGCGCTGAAACTCCTCGGCGTTCAGATAGACCGCATAGGGATCGTTGAGCTGCCGCAGCATCGCCCGAATTCCCTCGTCGATCGCGGCGCGCGTGAGCTTTTCGTCGTTGACGTCTGTGACGAACCGCCGATGGATCTGGGCGCGGACGTCAACAAGCGCTCCGAATGCGCGCAGGACGGAATCGCGCCCCGCGATCTGCTGTGGCAGCTGCCACAGAATCAACGCGACGGCGACGACGATCAGGACCCACGCCAGATTGCGTTTGGGCATCTACTCTCCCAGGCGGTTGCGGACATCCCCCTGATGCGCGGGTCGGCCGCGCCGGCAGGGCGCCGAAGCCGCGCGACGGCGCGTTCGGCGTCGAGGCGGGCGTTCGCGCCGCGCCCCATGTGTCCAGTCATTTCCGATTGTCAAACCCGCGTCGCGCAGCGTCAAGCAACAGTCGACGCTATGCTGAACAGTTCAACGATCCCAGGATCGTGCGTCAGATGAACGCGGGCGTGATTCGCCCGCATTGTGGTGTGGATTTCGAGGAGAAGCATGTCCGCGTCCACTCTGGAAACCGGCGAAAGACTGCTCGCCGCCGCTCGTGATCGCTGGAATGAGAAATTTGTTTCGCCGCAGGAGGCCATCGCACGGATCCGCCGCGGTGACCGGATCCTGCTCGGATCCGGCTCCGTCGCGCCGACGGGGCTCCTGCCGTATCTCGTGTCAGAAGACGCCGAGGCGGGCGCCTGCGAGATTCTGCACCTTCTGACCCTGGGCCCGGCGCCTTACACGGCGCCCGAATTCGAACATCGATTTCGCCACAACGCGCTCTTCATCGGTCCGAACGTGCGTCGCGCCGTCGTCGAGGGTCGCGCCGACTACACGCCCGTCTTCCTGTCTGAAATCCCGCCGATGATTCGCAATCGGCAGATCCCGATTGACGTGTTCATTGTCTCAGTCGCGCCGCCGGATGAAAACGGCTACTGCAACCTCGGCCCTCACGTGGATATCGCACTGGCCGGCATTGACGCCGCGAGCGTCGTCATCGGAGAAGTGAATCCCCGTCTGCCGCGTACCTACGGCGACACGCGGATTCACGTCGATCGATTCGACTGCATGGTGCCCCTCACGCACGATGTCCCGGAACTCCTGACACCGCCGCTGCGCGACGAGTCCATCGCCATCGCACGCAATGTCGCGCGCCTCGTCATGGACGGCGCGACAATCCAGGTGGGTATCGGCGCGCTGCCCGACGCGATCCTCCGCGAACTGAAGAACCATCGCGATCTTGGCGTCCATACGGAGATGTTCAGCGACGGCGTCGTCGATCTCGCGCTTGCCGGCGTCATCAACGGAAGCAAGAAATCGCAGCACCACGGCAAGATCGTCGGCAGCATCGTGATGGGAACAAAGAAGGTTTACGACTTCATCAATGAGAACCCGAATGTCGAGCTCTATCCCGTTGACTATGTGAACGATCCGTTCGTGATTGCCAAGAACGATTACATGACGGCGATCAACACGGCGATTGAGGTCGATCTGACGGGGCAGGTCTGCGCCGATTCGATCGGTGACCAGTTCTACAGCGGAATCGGCGGCCAGGTGGACTTCATCCGCGGTTCCGCGCGGGCGCACTACGGGCGACCGATCATCTGCCTGCCCTCAACGGCGCGAAACGGCAACGTCTCGCGCATCAAGCCCGTGCTGACGGACGGCGCCGGTGTTGTGACAACGCGCGGCGACGTGCATTTCGTCGTCACGGAATACGGCATCGCCTACCTTCACGGCAAGAGCGTCCGCGAACGCGCGATGGCCCTGATTCAGATCGCGCATCCGAAGTATCGCTCCTGGCTTCTCGCCGAAGCGAAGAATCGACGTTACGTCTACCAGGATCAGCCCGAGCCCGTCGTCGTCAAGGCGCTGTACCCGGCGCGCTACGAGTGGAACCACACGACCAAGCAGGGGCTGCGCTACCGGATTCGTCCGATCAAGCCGACGGACGAGGCGATGCTCGCGCCGATGTTCTACAAGTTCTCGCGCGACGAACTCTATCGGCGCTTCTTCGAGAACGAGGGCGTTCTGCCGGATTGCAGCATCCAGGACTTCTGCACGATCGACTACCGGGAGACGATGATCCTCATTGGCGCCAATCGCGAGGATGTCGTTACGCGCGTCATCGGTCTGGCAATCTTCACAAAGACCCCCGCGCCCGGAGAGGCGAAGGCGGGCGTGCTCGTCGCGCCGGAGCACCAGGGGCACGGCGTCGCCGCGGCCCTTGCCGAACGCCTCTGCGAAGTCGCCCGGGATGTCGGAATTCAGACGATTCGCCTGGATATCCACGAGGCGGATGAACCCAAGGTGCGCCGCCTGTTCGCGCCGCACGCGCGGGAGTGCGCTCTCGTCAGCGAAAATGGGCACGCGAAGTTGCGAGTGGACCTGTGACCGACATTTCAGGCCGATCCGCCGCGACGATGGCTCGAACGTTGTCACTCGTCGACACCGCGGGAACGTTCTACCGACACCGTTTAGGCGGTTTACTACCTGATTTCTCTCAAATCTCACAGATTCGGCAAACGCGGTGTCGTCATACGTCGTTAGGGAGGTGCGAACAAGCGCAATATTCGCGCATTTAAACTGCGTGATATTACTTGAATTCGAGTGCGGGACTGTGATAAAACGCACGCCATTGGGGGAAGGTAGGTGGCCCCGGTTGACCGGTGACGGATCAGCACCCATCGGCGGGCCAACCGGTATTGACTGAACAAGAGCGACCCAACGAAGCCGCGATTTCAATTGGTGAAGTCACGGTTAGCGCCCTTTTTCTACCCTGACACAGGAGGCCCAACGATGAAGCGCACACGTATACGAAGCCTGGTCGGCGCCCTGGTGGTGTTGACCAGCGTGTCGTCGCTGAGGGCGACGACCATTAATCAGGCGACCAGCGCCCTGGACGGTTCACCTCACGTCCTGCTGACATTTGACCAGGACGGCGACGGCACGCCGCTGCCGGTGAACATCGGGACCGAGTGTTTCTCGCCTCCCTTCGAAAATTGTACGCTTCCGCCGGACGAATACGCCGCCTATGGCGTGACCTTCCTGCCGACGACGCGCATTTCGGAGGACAACAGTTCCTGCACGCGAACATTTGTGCAGCAGGGCGGCTCCGGCGCCTTCGGTCTGCTGGCCAGCCAGACGACGGGATTTCAGTTTTCGCCGCCCGTCTCCGCCTTCGAATTCTGGGTCGTTGCGGGCGCGACGGCGAACATGACGGCCACGACGTACGACGCCGCCGATCAGCCGATCGAAACGGGCGCGTTCTCGGGGAGTGTGGTCAGCTGCGGTTTCCCGCTCTTCATCGGGTACTTCGGCTTCCAGTCGAGTGTTCCGATTTATCGCGTCGAATTTTCATCCGCTTTCGGCATCATGGATCAGCTCCGCATGGTTCCCGCCGTCGATGAGGTCGAGGACCTTTCGCTCGCATCGGATTGCTCCTACGACCCGGACATCGATCGCAACTGGACGATCAGCAACCCCAACAACTTCGACGTCGAAGTGCAGTGGGAACTCAGCGGTACGCCGGGCGGCGTGATCACCGCCACGCCGGGCGACACGACGCTCACGACGCCGACTGTCCCGGCCAGCGACAACGTCCTGTTCATCATGTGGAACGACGAGACATCGGCCCAGCAGACGCTGTCGGCCATGTCCGACGGCATCGCCTGTGACGATGACAACGATGGTCTTCCGAACATGGACGAAGACACGATCGGCTCAGATCCCAACGATCCGGATTCGGACGATGACGGTCTGTTCGATGGTGAAGAAGTCGGCCTTGCCAATGGCTCAGGCTGTCCCGATCCCATGAACGCCGATTCGGATGGTGATGGCGTCCTGGACGGCGCGGACAACAACATCTGCAACGCGCCCCCGACGGCCAACATCGTCGTCGAGCAGTTGACGAACATCGGCGCCCTTGCCCTGGTGCGACTCGACGGTCTCGGCACATCCGACGACGATCCGATCACGGATCTGACCTTTGTCTGGCTCGTCGACGGCAACATCGTCTGCGACGGAGACAACACGAGCTGCAGCTCCATCGAGTACCCGCTGCTCTACGGCGATCACGACATCGAGCTGATCGTCACGGACTCCGACGGAGACTCCGGCAGCGCCATGACACATGTCGTTCTCGATCCGGCGGAGCTGTCGGTCCTTGAGCTTGACTTCGCCTGCGTCAGCTTCAGCACGGCTCATCCGAGCATCAAGCTGATCGGGGAAATCGGCCTGCCCTTTGGTGTGGACTACTCCGAGCTCAATCCCTTCGTCACGCTTGGGATCGATCTTGCCGACGTGAACGTCGTCCCGCCCACGGACCTGGCATTGACGTCGGTTGGCTGCAACGAACGCACATGGCGATACAACAGCTCGACTGGTCCCGTCCGCTCGCTCCACATCAACTGGCGCGGCACGCGGTTCCTTTATCGTGAGCACCACTTCCCGATCACGATCAAGAGCCGCATGATCTCGACGACGGAGTCGATCATGGAAGTGTCGTACAACCGACGACAGATCGGCAACGGTTTCGTGATCAACTTCGGTAACGGCGCCACACTGAGTGTCGATGAGGACGGCGTCGCAACTTCGACCGTCGAAATGGATGTGGATCGACCGCGACGACAGGTGTCTGTCACGCTGCCGTTCCCGCTGACGGATGAATCCACGATCGGTATCACGGGCTTTGCGACGCGAACGATCGACGCGGGTGATTATCTGCAGGCGTCCGTCGGCCGGTACCTGCTGATCGCCGACTTCGATCCGTCCCTCATTCCGGACGGCGCTGACAACGCGAACCCGTCAATCGACCTGTTCATGGCCGTCGGCGATGAGGCCTACTTCGGCGGCGCCGGCATTGGCGCAAGCGGAATCGTCTCGTGGGGGAACCGCTGGATCTCCTGGGGCAATGAATAAGTAAATCCGTAGGCGGATTACTTTTGGAAGAAGGGCGTCGGTCAGGCCGGCGCCCTTTTCTTTTTTTACGCGCCGCGGAACTCGAAGCGCCTTCTCCGGCCGACCTGTACGATCGTCCTGACGCGCCAACTCGTTCGTCCTTCATCTGGGGAATGAGCGTGCGCGAATCGGGGTGATCCGAAATTCGTCAATCTTTCAGATCCACAGATCCCGCCATATGGCGATGATCGTGCGACATGCGTCTAATAGACGCCGGTATCCGTCACCGGACAGCGTGGCGGACGCGGTCGTCTTTCCCGACGGCCCGGAAAGGAACAGACGCGTGCTTTCCAGTCAATGTTGTCATCGCGGGCGATCACTCGATCGATCACATCTGCGGCCCCCATTTTCTCGGCGCCGTCGGCGACGCGTCAGGTTGCGATTGCCCCGTATTGTGTTCCGGCGCCAGTAATAGCGGAGCGGCGACGCGGCGGGTCAGGTCCGCATCGCGACCGCCCGGCCCAGCCAGCCGTTCCCGATGTATGATCCATCAGGCTTCCGTCGCGTCGAGTTGTTCGAGCCGCGGAGGCGCGTGGATCGCCAGGGCGATGTCCGTCGGCGATTCAAAGAGGGCGATTCCCGGCCTGTTCTCATCGCAGTTTGATTTCGAATCACAATAGACGCGGCTGTCAGGAACCTGGCGGTTCGCATGGAGTCCAACCCGATGTCCGTCGTTCGGCTCACGATCCTCGTCGCCTTGATCAGTCTGTCCGCCCTCGCGATACCGCGTCGGGCCGCCGCTCAGTGTGGTCCGGCCTGGTCCCTGAAGACGCCGCCCGCCAAGCCCTCGGCGCGGTTCAGCACGGCCGCCGCGTTCGACGAGGTCAATGGCGTCACAGTCCTCTTTGGCGGCGCCACGGGGATCAACACACGCGTGGGCGATACGTGGACGTGGGATGGCGCCATCTGGTCACAGAAGAACCCGGCGACGGGACCTTCCCCTCGCGCAGGCCACGCCATGACCTATGACGCGTCGCGCGATCTTGTCGTTCTGTTCGGCGGCAGTGAGGCGGGCGGCGCCCTCAGCGCCGAAACATGGTTCTGGAATGGCGCCGTGTGGACGAAGCAGACATTGCTGACGGCGCCGTCGGCGCGAAGTGGGCACGCCATGGTCTATGACAGCCATCGCCGTGTCCTTGTCCTCTTCGGCGGGTCCACGGGCATGGCCGATCTCGGCGACACCTGGGAATACTCGCGCGGCAGCTGGTCCAAACGCACGACGCCCGTTGCGCCGTCGGCGCGACAGGCGCACGCGATGTGCTACGACGCGACGCGTGGCGTGACCGTGTTGTTCGGTGGCGACAACGGCGGCGCCGAAACCTGGGAATGGGATGGATCGCAGTGGTCGCAGCGGGCGCCGGCCGGTCCCCCGGCAATTCGTTCGGGGCACACGATGGCCTTCGACGCGTCGCGCGGCGTGAGCGTTCTCTTTGGCGGCTCGGACGCCGGAACGACCTACGGCGACTCATGGGAATGGGACGGGACCCATTGGAACGAGCGAGCATCCATGTCATCGCCGTCGGACCGATTCGCTGCGGCAATGTGCTTCGACAGCGCGCGGGAGCTGACTGTTCTGTTCGGCGGCTTCTCGTTGACCGGGCAGGTCAACGACACGTGGGAGTTCGAAGGACTTTCGATGCGTATCACGACGCAGCCTGCGCCGCAGTTTGTCGCCGCGGGCGCCGCGGCGCACTTCAATGTTGCGGCGGCCGGCGGCGTGGGTGGATTCACCTATCGATGGCGCCACAACGGGACGCCGATCTTCGATGGCGTCGTCTACAGCGGCGCCGGATCGTCGGCGCTGACGATCGACGCCTCTGCGGCCTCGAACATCGGCGTGTACGACTGCGTCGTATCAGGCTCCTGCGGCTCGATCATCAGCCTCGGCGCCTCGCTGGCCGTGGATGAGTGCCTGGCGATTGACAGCGTCGGGGATTGCGATGGCAACGGCTATCTGGATTCCTGCGAGATTGCCGCCAACGCCGCGCTGGACGCGGACGCCAATGGCGAACTCGATGAGTGTCAGCCCGCGCCCGCCGATCCCTGCGAGCCAAACAGCCCCGATGACGACTGCAATGGCAATCTCGTCGCCGACGCCTGCGAGATCAGCGCCAATCCCGACCTCGACAAGGATGGCAACGGTGTGCTCGACACCTGCGATCCGCCGGCCGTCGATCTCTGTAAGCCGCAGAACGGCGAAGGCGACTGCAACGGCAACGGCGTCGTCGACGCCTGCGAAATCGCCGTCAACCCGAACCTCGACGCCGACGCCAACGGTGTCTTGGATACGTGCGAAGGGGCGCCCGCGGGATCGGGTACGGATAGCATGATGATGGAGACCGCCCCGTGCGGTCTCTGCGGCGGAGGAACGGCCACGATGTTGCCGGCCGCGCTCCTGGGAATGACACTGCAACGCCGCCGTCGTCGCCGCCCGTAGGGTGGGCCATGCCCACCAGAAGTAGCGAAAGAAGTCGTGTTTCCTGGCGCATCGTGGTGGGCATGGCCCACCCTGCAAATGCTGGTGGCTCGCCCGAGGCTGTCCGGGAATTCTAACCCGACACCGCAGGCGAAAACACGCCGAAGGCGTGACATCGCCGGAACCCAGGGCCAACGAAAACCGCGAATGCGGTTTGAGCGCAGCCTTGGGATACAGGTCAAACGACAATCAGAAGTTCTGAAGGAACGTTCTGCACAAAACGTCGCGTGGACCGTTTTTCTTATGTCACCCTTTCAGGGTTCGCCGCCGATGGTGGATTCGTCCCCGGGTTGCGCTTCGGCCGCGTTCGCGGCCTGCGCTCCACCCGGGGCTCCGGCTATCTCGGCCCTTCAGGCCGGACGATCGAACGATCGACGTCGACGCGGCGCGTCGAGTCCTTGCCCGCAAATGACAAACTGATTCCGGGCCAGACTCGGGAAAGCCGAGGGTGTCCGGGAATTCGATCTCTGGGCGAGCAAAGACGACCCGCGAAGAAACACCAGTAATTGCTGGACAAATGAACGCTCTGAAAGTGCGAAACAAGTCAGCACGGGGTCAGCGCAGACCGCAACGCGGTCGAAGCGCAACCCCGGGTTTGAGTTGTGTTCTCGAAATTCGCCCTGAAAGGGCGGAACAATTCCCGGACAGCCTCGGGAGAGCCACCAGTGGCGCCCATCTGGCAGTCGGCAGCGCCACCCGGGCGCCAGTGAACGCATCGAGGACTCTGCGTGCGAGCGTGGCGTCCGAGCGAACGGTCCGCAAGCAATCCTCAGCCCACGGACATCCCAGATCAGATCAAGAACAGGGAATACGCGTTTCAATCTTGCGGGGCGAGTAGATTCGACTAGCGACGTCGACGGCGCCCGCAAATTCCGGCGATCGCCAGAAGCAGCGAAGTTGCCGGCTCCGGAACGGGTCGCCAGGAAAAATGAATGTCGCCCGTGAGGGAAATCGGGGCCTGATCAAGGTTGAGGAGGTAAGTGTGACTCCTGAACCCCAACGACACTCTATACGTGTTTCCGGCGGAAAGGAGAAGGTCGCCCGAATCGAATGCGTGCGTGCCGGAGGCCGGCGTGAAGAGGTGGAAATCGCGCTCACATAGGGCGAGCCTTCAGCGTGCAGGCCGCAATCGGGCGACTGCCACTTCGGGCGATCGTGCTCCGAGATATACCGGCGACCGTGAGCCATCTCGCTTCCTTAGAGGAATCCGAAGACGTAGACGAACAGCGCCAATGGCGGCGCCAGGATTGTCAGCGCGAGCGACGCGGCAAGCAGGAGTACGCGCAGTTGCAGTTCCCTTCGCCGGCCATCACGCGTGTCGCGCGCTTTGCCATCCTTCAGTCGGCGAAACTCCATGGCGCCCGCCGCCCAGCGATTCGACAGACCAATACAGGCGACGATGGCGCTGAAATAATCCATGAGAACCAGCATAGGATTTTCGGCGAGAATCGCGACAACCGCGACGCCGTAGAAACCGGCCGGAAGGGCGACAAACTCGACGACGATCCGAAATCCGCTCAGCGCCGCTGTCGGCGCCCGCTTCCTATCTGCGATGCTTGCCTGACGGTCGCGAATAGCCGCCCAGTCAATCATCGCCCCGCATTCGGGACATCGTTCGTGCGTCAGGCCACGAAGGTCGTAGTCGCATTGCGAACAGATCGGCGGGGCGTCGTTCAGATCCGGCGGCACGGCCGGCAGCCGCATTGACGTGTCAGGCTCACTCGCGTCCATCACTCGATCCTCCGGACCAAGTCGATTTCGCCAGTGTGGGTTAACGACTGCGCGGCGCCCCCTTTCTCGCTCGATTGTACGGTGGGCGATGCCCACCAAATGTGGCGCCCAATTGGCAGCCGATAGTGTCTCCCGGCCGGGGTTTCTTGAAGAGTCTCGCTGTCCTAACTCCTCCTGGACGTCATATCTCGTGGAGTTGTTCGTCCATGGGTCTGAACATAGCCATCCATACGACGACAATGCAAACAGGGTCTTGGGATAGGCTCTATTCACTCCTTCGCCGCGCGGAGAACAACTCGCGCGCCGCCTGTTGATCGTACCTCTCCTGCCAGCCATCAGTGGATTCCAGGCGGTGGTCCTCGTCGGGAAACAACGATTCCCACATCCAAAGGAAGTAGTCGAATCCCCGATCAGGCGTTGGCAAGGTAGAATCTGGCCAGTCAAACAGGATGGCGTCAAACGGCGCCCGCTTTGTTGTCAGGAAATACTGCAGATTCTCTTTGATGACCCGCCTGCTTTCATCTGCAATGTATGTCTCAAGATATGGCCTGAGGTATTTAGAAAACACCTCCTTGTATAACGACGAGTCGTTTACGTTGTAGTCTGGATCAATCGGGAGATCTCTTTCGGGAACCTGGGTCAGCAGTGGCGTGGCGAATTCCTCCAAAATGGCATAGTTTGCGGTCCTGATCATGAATCTCTCACACATAGAGCGTGGGCAACACGATGATGGGCTGCCCCATTTGATTCAGTTGCACGACCGCGCTTGGGCGCCACTGGTGGGCAGGCCGAGGCTGTCCGGGGACTGTTCCGACCTTTCAGGGCGAATCTCGAGAGAACAACGCTAACCCGGGGTTGCGCTTCGATCGCTTCAGGGTCTGCGCTGACCCCGGGCAAACATATGTCGCTCCTTCAGAGCGAATTCCGGAAATGGTGGCCGACTCACAACGCGAAACTCGTTGCTCGCGCCCTGGTGGCCATGGCCCACGCTACAAATGCGCCACGCTGCGCCAATGGCTCACGACTCACGACTCAACTCAGTCCAGCCACTTGCTCATCTGCTTCAGCTTCTGCGGAACGTACTCGTCCGTCACGAACGTGATGCTCTTTGTCAGGAGCGCTTCGACTTCCATCTTGAAGCCGTGCTTGAGCATGTCGGCAATTTCCTTTTCCCATGGCTTCTTTCCCTTGAACCATGGGTAGGCCAGGATCTGCTTCGAGCGCTTGATGTCCTTGTCGTCGATCGCGATCTTCACGTCGTCGCTGAGGTCGAATTCCTCGTAGTCCATACTGCGGACACCGATGAATTTCGCTTCGGGAACGGCCATGCGGCCCGACTCGAACGCGAGGTTGATCGAGCCCTGCTTGATGACGCTGTAGATGTAGTACCCCCACGGATCGTTATCGAGGAGGCAATAGACCGGCAGCTTCAGCTCGTTGTGCATGCGATGCAGCAAGCGGCGCACGCCGCGCGGCGGCTGGCCCGAGCCGTGCGTGATGATGCAGTTGTGCGTCTCCCAGAAGCGGTCCTCCGCGAACCGCGCCCACACGGTACCTTTTTCGACATGGAGGATGAACTTGGCGCCGCACTTCTTGAACTGCAGCACCTCGGGTTCGACGATGCCGGGAATGCTCCAGCCGCCCGTGCCCAAAGCCCGCAGGTCGATCTCGTCGCCGCGGCTGACGATCGAAAGATTGCCGGCGATCGTGCCGCGACTGTCGGCGAAGACATGAAGCTGCTCGCGCAGGGCGCCGAGCGACACTTCGAGGTCTTCGATGATCGGATCGGACTCCTTCTGGTCGTTGAACGTCTTCTCGTTCGTGCCCTTGATCGTGTGCTTGGAGAGGTAGTAGAGACCTCGGATGCTGCTGGTCTTGTCGGCGTCGATGAGCTTCTTGCAGCCGCTGGCGATGAGGACTGTCTGCATGAACGTCTTCGATCGATTCAGGTCGAAGAAGTTGCGGCTCACGGCCTTGTCGCCCATTTCGATGATGCGCTTTTTCTTGTTGTACGTGGCGTTCGACAGCGAACGCATCGGGACGACGATCTCCGGGTCCTTCTTCTTCTGGGCGGATTTCGCCACGTGACCCGCGAGATCGATGATGCGCTTGGCCGTCTCATCGTTGGACTTCTTGCGCGCCTTGCTCTCGGAAGTGCGCTTCGTCGAGGACGTGCCCGAACGCTTCGGCGCGGCGGTCTTCTTTTTCGTTGTGGGCTTGCTGGCGACTTTCTTCTTGGCCATCCGTGGTCCTTTCGAGGCTGGAGTCGCGGGGAATTATGGCGGATGGGACTCGGGATGTCATCCGTTCTTCGCGTGAACGGCCGCCGCGCGTGGCGGACCCGTGCGCCGAAATGGCGGCAGGGGGCGTGATCGGTTGCGGCTGCGGTTGGATGGGGGGGGCGGCGATGGGGCGCCGATCAGGCGTCTTTCGAGGCCGACTCGTCCTTCTCGCGGCGGATCGTCTCCCAGATGCGTTCGAGGGCGCCGACGACTTCGTGCGTCGCCGCCTGGCTGGCCTCGACCTGCTTCTGGATTTTCGTCGTCGCGCCGGCGGTCTCCGTTGCGAGGGACTTGACCTGTGTGGCGACGACAGCAAATCCACGACCCGCCTCACCCGCTCGGGCCGCCTCGATGCCGGCGTTCAGCGCAAGGAGGTTCGTCTGGTTGGCAATCTGCTTGATGACGCCCATGACTTCGCCGATTTCCCGCGACGTTTCACGGAGTCCACCCACGATCTGGAGCGCCGCCTGGAATTCGCTCTGAAGCAGTTCGCGGCGTTTCTGTGCGTTACGGAGTTCCTGCGTCTTCTCGTCCATGCCGCGTGTGGCGCCGTTGATGGAACGAGCGGCGCGTCGGAAGGAGCCGAGCATGCCCTCGAGGAGGACGCGGCGGAAGAACTTGCCGCTGCTCGCGTATTCGAGAGAAGCCGTTGCCTCGCGGACGAACGCGTCTGTCATGTCGAGCAGATGGTTGATCGCGTGGAGCAGGTCGCCGAGATCGCCGGACGCGTCGATGTTGAGCAGACGACGTTCGAGATCGCCTCGGGCGCCGGCGCGACAGACGGCGGCGGCTTCCCGAATCCAGGCCAGAATTTCCTCGCGATCCATCGAAGGGGCTTCGACGAATTCGTCCTGCGGAATGGAGGTGGAAAGAGTCGTCATCGCCTTGTTATGCTCCGACCGGTTCGAGACTGCCACGTCGTTCGTTCGCGCCCTGTTTCAGTGAAAAGATGAGTTCTTCGTAGGTCATGCCCTTGCTCTTGAGGAAATCGAGCACCACGGGAAATGAAGCCGCCATCTGGTCCTTCGGATTCCTGTGCTTCTTTTCTTCGTTGAGCAGCGTCGTGTAGAGGCCCTTGATGGTCGAAAGGACCGATCGATCGGGGACGCGACGGTTCGAGTGATAGCCGATGATCTGACCATCATCGTTGTAGGTCGGTGTCACGTGGGCGAAGACCCAGTAGTGATCGCCGTTCTTGCAGCGATTGATGACGTAGGCGAAGATCTCCCTGCCGGCCTCGATCGTATCCCACAGCAGCTTGAACACGCAGCGCGGCATGTCCGGGTGTCGGATGATGTTGTGCGGCTTGCCAAGAAGCTCATCTTCCGTGTAGCCGGCGACGCGGATGAACACTTCGTTGGCGTAAGTGATTCGACCCTTGACGTCAGTCTTGCTGACGATGATCTCGTCTTCGCCGAAGGTCCGCTCGCGGCCGGTCAGTGTGAGTTCTCTGCTCATGGCGCCTTCCCGATTGATGGAAACTCTGCGACTTCGACCTTGAAATCGGCCTGACATCGCCATGGCTTGCATTTCGAATGGGCGCAGGAATTGCCATCCGCCGGATCGACGGAGCGCAAAAAAAGAGCCCGATGCAGTGTTGCAGGCGGACTCTTCATCGGATGGTAGTATCGCGTACGTGAGTTTACGGAGGACGCTGATTGCTAGCGGCGGCGACGGAGTGTCGCCCCGGCGATGGCCATCAGCATCGTGATTGCTGTCGCCGGTTCCGGTATCGGGACCGTAACGGCGCGAACGGCGAACGCCCCCTGGATGGGAACGAATGGACCGTCCATGCGCTGAACGAAACCGGAGCTCGCCAGATTACTTTCGGGAATGTCGTTGTCGTAGAAGAACCACGATCGATCGGGGCGTCCATCCGGATCGAAACGAGCCGGCGCCGGGTAGTCGGGGGAGCCATTCGGATAGGTCAGTTCGGCGAGATGACCGATCGCGACGAAGAAACCGCCATCGACCTGGATGTTGGGAATTGACACGACGTTGAAATCGAAGCCGAGGTTGTCGGCCGTTGTCGTGACGTTGTAGATCGGCGTGGCGTTTGTCGGATCTGCGTCATCGTCCGAGTCTTCGAAAATCCAGACGGACACATTCGGACTGGAGAGGGTTCCCATGCCGAAGCGGATTTCGGAGACGAGTTCCGATGCGTTATCCGTGAAGTAGTAGTTGCCCCACAGCATGTCGATGTCGCCGTACTGCTCGAAGCTGCTCGGCGGGCCCAGCAGGATGTTCGAGACGCCGTCATCGTAGGCGTATTCGGTATCCGCGCTGGCGCGCAGCGGCGCGATCAGGACTGCAATTGCCCCTGCGGCGCAGGTGAGGGAAAGGAGACTCGGAAATCGGCGTGTCATGAATTCACTCCTCTGGTTGGTATGGCTCGGAGTCGAAAGCTACACGACGACGCGTGCGCCTGTAAACGCGTCACGCATAAAACCCACCCGGAAGCCGCGTCCCTGGACGCCGATCTGAACTGTTATGGGGCGAGAAGTGCCCTGTCGGGCGATCCGGACGCGGCGCGAGTGACGCGCGGCTAACTACCCTGCAGGATCGGAAGCGGTACCTTGTCGTTCTCACCGCTCGATGGCGGCGGCGGGACATCCTTCCCTGTGGAGAATTCGTCGGGACTCCACGTCGAGCGAAGGTGCATATCGAACGCGCGGCGGACTTTCTCGTATCGTTCCGTCTTCTTGGGGCCGAATCCGAAGCGCTTCTCGTCGTGCGGCGCCTGAACGCGGGCCATCTGCTTCCATCCGCGATTCATGCCGTATACGAAACCGGCTGTCGTGAGTGAGCGTGTTCGATAGAGCGTGCGCAGGGCGCGCTTGATCACCCAGGGTTGTTTTGCGGCCGCATAGCGGAGCTCGTAGATCGCCTCGTCCAGGTCACGCGCCGACATCTTCGTCGGGTTGTAGACCGTCTCCGTAAATGTGTAGCGCTCCCAGTCTTCCGGGTAGTTCAGGGCGAAGAGGCGATCGCCCTCGCGGAAACGATCGTACATTTTCGTTCCCGGAAGCGGCGTCAGGTTCGTGATCTGAATGATGTCGATGCCGAGCTTGACGGAGGCGATGGCGGTGTCAGCGACGGTCTCGGCGATATCGCCGTCGGCGCCGATGATGAAGCCGCCGAAGACGGCGATGCCCGACTTGTGGAAGCCGTTGACGAGCGTCTGGTAGTCCGAGAGGTTCTTGCGGTTGATGCCCTTGTGATACTGGCGGAGCGTTTCGGGGTTGAAGGACTCGAATCCGACAAGCATGCCGCGGCAGCCCGCCTTGTAGGCGAGATCCATGCCTTCCTTGTCGCCGCCCATGTTCAGCGTCGTCTGGCTGAACCAATGCCGCTTCTTTCCGTGCTTGATGATGGCGCGAAGGAGCTCCTTGGCCCACTCGGCGTGCTGCTCGCCGACGCCGAAGAAGTTGTCATCGACAACGAAGATGAACTTCCGAGGCGTGCGATTCCACTCGTCGACGATGTCCGAGATTCGCCGGCGACGAATGGGCGCCCCGTTGAACTTGGTCACGGAACAGTATTCGCAGCCCACGGGGCAGCCGCGCGATGTTTGGATCGCCGAGACGCTGTATTTGCCGTTGATCGGCTCCATGCCCTGTTTGGCCCAGCCGAGGCCCGTCTCTTCCAGATCCGAGAGCCTGCCGTCGTAGCGCGGCGCCAGCCGACCGGACTCCGCGTCGCGAATGATCTGCGGCCAGATTTCGTCGCATTCGCCGACGGCGACGGCGTCGAAGTGAACGGCGGCTTCATCCGGGCAGGCCGAGGCGTGGGGACCGCCCATGATCGTGAGAATTCCCTTTTCCCGGCAGGCGCGGGCGATCTCGTACGCGCGCGTCGATCCGCTGGTATAGGCCGTGATACCGACGAGGTCGTAGCCGCCCTGTTCGATGAGCTTCTGCGTCGCGGAGGTGCCGAAGATCTCGTCAATGATGTCAACGTGGTGCTGTTCGGGAACGAGGCCGGCGAGAACCTGGAGACCGAGCTGCGGGATGTAACTGCCGACCGTGTGGTAGCCCTGGGTCCGTCGGGTAATTGGATTGACGAGAGCAATGCGCATCGTGGCCGTCCTTTGCTGGCGCGGAGCGATGTAGAGTGATTCAGCGACTTTCGATGCTCTTATTC
>Ga0116151_10000109_pt1 | contig 68756 bp, 54 predicted proteins | sample AD_UKC117_MetaG_FD_89893 | JGI IMG/M metagenome (GOLD analysis project Ga0116151, IMG submission 89893) | Active sludge microbial communities of municipal wastewater-treating anaerobic digesters from Hong Kong - AD_UKC117_MetaG | ecosystem: Engineered > Bioreactor > Anaerobic > Digestate...
TAATAATGCTTTCGATTGGACTGCTTGCTTTTATTATTTATACTTTTATGGATAAAAAATTGGATGAAAGTCAGGCTGCTTTCGACCGTGATAACAATGTTACAGACGAGGAAGAATCATTCAAAATCAAAGATATCTTCGACATCATTACCAACAGAGGTTGGTGGTACATTGCAATCCTTTGTGTACTGTTTTATTCTTCAGTTTTCCCATTTTTAAAATACGCTGCGGATTTAATGGTAAACAAGTTCGGAGTAAAAGAATCCCTTGCAGGATTAATACCCTCAGTACTTCCTTTCGGAACCATTCTACTCACTCCTATATTTGGAAATTTATATGATAGAAAAGGAAAAGGCGCTTCAATTATGATACTGGGATCTGTTCTGCTGATTTTCGTCCACTCCATGTTTTCAATTCCGTTTCTTAACCATTGGCTTATTGCAATTGTTCTGGTGATTATACTCGGAATTGGATTTTCTTTAGTCCCCTCAGCCATGTGGCCTTCTGTGCCAAAGATTATTCCTGAAAAAAGACTGGGAACTGCATACGCCTTGATTTTCTGGGTTCAAAATTGGGGACTAATGGGTATTCCTGCTTTGATTGGCTGGGTACTTGATAAATATTGCATTACAGGCCAAAAAGTCGTGGAAGGGGTTACAGTCTCCACCTATAATTACACCATTCCAATGTTGATTTTTACCAGTTTAGGTATTGTAGCTTTGATTTTTGCAATCCTGCTGAAAATCGAAGACAAGAAAAAAAATTATGGTCTTGAAATGCCTAATATTCAAAAATAATCCTTTATCATTTACAACCTTAAAGAAAGAAACTTAATTTTTGGCATCCGAATTATCTGTTTGTTTTGGTGTGTACATTGACTATTAAGTCGGCTTCTATCCTGAACCATTGGGAGTAAGCCATGATATTCAATCGAATTTTTTCCTGACAGCTGGAAAAAATACTGATAGAATCATTACTTAATCGTTGGGATTTATTGTTATTGGTTGCATCAATACAGGCTGCCAACTACTATTTTTATGATGCTTTGTTGCCCGGTATCGCTTTTTTAGGATTTTTGTCTTATTCCTTTTTTGACAGAAAACATGACAGCCAGCTTGCCGAAACTACACAAGCCACACAAAAAACCAGGTTCAGTTTGATTGATTTTAAAAAACTGATGACCAATCCGTCGTTTATTTATGTTACTTTGTTATGCGTCACTTTTTATTCTGCTGTATTTCCTTTTCAATCGTTTTCGGCTGATTTTTTTCTCAATAAGTTCAGCCTGAGTCAGCAGGCCAGCGGACGTATTGCTTCCTACCTGAGTTTGGGGACAATGGCATTTACATCCCTTTTTGGTTTTGTTGTGGACAAATACGGACGTAGCGCTACGTTAATGATATCAGGTTCGCTGTTGTTGATATTAATCCATCTCACCCTTGCTTTTACCCTAATTAATCCGGTAATTACAATGATTTTTCCTGGTGTGGCTTTTTCGCTGATGCCCGCAGCCATGTGGCCTTCTGTTGCCAAAATCGTTGACGAAAAAAGAATTGGTACTGCATTTGGTGCTGTGTATTCTTTACAAAATCGTGGTTTATGGGCTTTCCCGCTGATGACAGGTATTGTATTTGATAAATCCAACCCATCTATCACATCCGAAGTCATTGCCACCGGAAATTATGCTTACGACTATGCCTGGGCGTTATTGAAGCTCGCGGGACTTGGAATTTTAGGTTTAATTTTTTCTGTTTTACTCAAGTGCGAAGATCTGAAATCCGGCAGTGGTCTTGAATTGCCCGGCAATGTTCAAAAAACATCCTGGCTGTATGGATTGATTTAAACTGTAGTGATTTATCCTCCAAAATTTTAGTCTTATCTGAAAAAAACACTTACTCTCAAGACTCTTTTTATATTTTTTGCAGTTATTAATCAAAATACCTACTTTTGATAAAAAATTAATCCTGACAAATTGAAAGGCGTTGTAATAAAATCTACCGGGAGCTGGTTCAATGTTCGCACTGACGATGGTTTTGTTATCAGGTGCAAGCTCAAAGGAAATTTCAGGACGAAAGGGCTTAAAACCACTAATCCGCTTGCTGTTGGTGACAAGGTTGAATTTGATTATCGGGATGAAGAAAAAGTGGGTTTGATAAACAAAATACTTCCCCGCTATAATTACATCATCCGAAAATCAACCAAACTCTCAAAAGTATCTCACATCATTGCAGCCAATATTGACCTGGCCTTACTTGTAGTTACCATCAGGGAGCCACGTACAAGTGTTGGATTTATTGATCGTTTTCTGGTTACTGCTGAGGCTTACCACATCCCTGCCGCTTTGGTTTTCAATAAAATTGATATTTATGGGGAAACCGATTTTGAACGTCTTGATGAACTTACAAAGATATATGAAGCAGCCGGGTACAAAACCTTCAGGGTGTCGGCGCTGACAGGCAGAAACATTATCGATGTCAAAGCAGAAATTAAAAACAAGGTGAGTCTTTTTTCAGGAATTTCGGGTGTTGGCAAATCGCAACTGGTGAATGCCATTGAGCCGGGGCTGAAACTAAAAACCGGTGATATTTCAGCATATCATCTCAAAGGAAAACACACCACTACTTTTCCCGAAATGCACTCACTCACCTTCGGCGGTTTTATTATCGACACTCCCGGAATTCGCGAGTTTGGACTTGTGAAATTCAAAAAAGAAGAAATTGCCGAGCGATTCCCCGAAATGAGGCGATACATGCACGAATGCCAGTTTAATAATTGCACACACACGCACGAACCACACTGTGCTGTGAAAGAAGCAGTGAAAAACGGAAAAATTGCTCTGTCACGCTATGAAAGCTATTTACGCATTTTCAACGATGATTATCTGGAAAAAGAAGCATGGGAATGGGAATAACCAATAAAAATGGCAAGACCTTTGATAGTCTGAAATTTGAAATTTTCTAAATACAATAAATTTCATATTAAGCAAAAGCATAAACCACGATTTTCAAATGATTGCAAAAAACCTGATCAATGCCTTCATTCCACCACTGAAAAAATCAGATAAAATTTCTTTTGCGCTCAAACTCCTGGATGAAAACAAATTGGAGCATCTTCCGGTAGTTGATGGCAAAGTTTACATCGGACTGATTTCGGAAAGTGATCTATGGTCTGTCTCAGATCGTCATCAGAAAATTGAGCACCAATGCATAGCCTTGCCGAAACCTTTTATTCATGAATATGAGCATTATTTTAATGTACTCAGGATGATGACCAACCAAAAGATAAACATCCTTCCGGTTCTCGACCAAAACGAATTCTATGCCGGAGTCATTACTGTTCCCAAACTTCTGACGGAGCTGGCACAAACAATGTCGGTGAATAATCCCGGAGGTATTATCATCCTTGAAGTTAATCAAAACGATTACTCAATGAGCGAAATCGCCAGAATTATTGAAAGCAATGACACTAAAATACTAAGCTCCGGAGTCAGATCAATTCCCGATTCAACCAAAATGGAAATTACTCTTAAGCTAAACCGGATCAATCTTGAGCCTGTGCTTCAAACACTTATCCGCTACGATTACACCATCAGTTTTTATTTTGGCGATAATGAGAAAAACGAAACAATGCTGCGCGAACGTTATGATCTACTGATGCGTTTTCTTGAAACCTGATTTCTCAATCAGAAAGCTTAGGAACAAAGGATAAGGTTTTGCAGGATAATACCAAGATGGACATAATGAAAAAATGGTTTTGGTTGTGTGGTTTACTTTTCTCTATTCAGTTGCAGGCACAACATCGGCAGCTCACTTCCGGATACCAGCCAAACGATAGCATCATCCTTAGTGATTTGGCCAATAAGTCCAAAAAAAGTTATATTATCGAAGATATTGAGTTTACCGGAAACAAAATCACCAAAGATTTTATCATTTCCCGAGAACTAACTTTCAAAAAAGGCGATACCATTTCATCAGACAAATTGTACTACAAGCTTGAACTTTCCCAACAAAATCTGCTTAAAACTTCACTTTTCAACTTTGTTGATATCACCGATTCAGTAATCAGGCAGGATGAATTCGTGCACCTGAAAATTCAGTTCCGTTTCATCGAACGATGGTATTTGTGGCCGGTTCCCATTTTTGAAATATCTGACCGGAATTTTAATACCTGGTGGGAAGAAAAAAATTTCGACAGGATCAGCTACGGAATTTTTTTGAACAAAGAAAACAACCGTGGGCGAATGGAATCCCTCCGAATGTTAATAAGAGTAGGCTATGATGAGCGTTACGAAGTGAGTTACAACATACCTTATATTAACAAAAAACAAACATTCGGCGCTGCAATCGGTACCGGATGGATTCAAAATCGTGAAGTCCCATTCCAAACCCAGGATAATAAGCAACTTTTTATCAGACTTGACGACCAATATATTTATAAAAATTTTTATACCTATCTTCTGTTCACTCACAGACCTAATCATGTTCATCAGCACCTGCTTCAGTTGAAGTACAATTATTTTGTTTTTAGCGACACCATTCTGACCCTCAATCCTGAATATTCTTTCAAAAGCGAAACCAGAAATGAATACCTGAGTTTCAACTACCAGTTCACCAGCGATCAACGCGATTCCAAACCCTATCCGTTGCAGGGCTCCTATTTCACTGGTCAATTGATAAAAAGCGGGTTGGGAATTCTAAAAAATGATGATCTTGGAATGATGGAATTGACAGGCTCTTATCGAAAATACTGGAAACTGCCTAAAAAACTATATTTTTCGACTGACTGGACAGGAAAAATTTCAACCAATCGCAACCAACCCTATTTTTATGAAACCGGCCTGGGTTTCGATCGTAACTTCGTAAGAGGATACGAACTTTATGTCATTGACGGACAAAGCTTTATACTTTCAAAAAACGCTATAAAATATGCTGTCATAACCCCAAAAACAGGAAACATCAGATTTATCAAATCCGAAAAATTCGGAAAAATTCACTATGCATTGTATGCCAATGCTTTCTTTGATGTTGGTTATGTAGATGACTTCAGAAATTATGATGAGGATGATCTGTCGAATCAGTTATTGCTTGGTGGTGGATTTGGCCTTGACCTGGTTACCTATTACGACATGGTTTTCAGGGTGGAGGCTTCGGTGAATAAACGTGGAGAAACAGGAATTTTCATTCACCTTAAAAACACTTTATAAACTCCCCAGGCCACTGCTATTCCTCTTGTTTGGCTTCGTCCCAAAATGCATCCATTTCTTTCAGCGTCATTTCTTTCAGCTCTTTTCCCTGTAATCTGCTTTTTTCTTCGATGTATTTGAACCGTCTGAGAAATTTTTTATTGGTGCGTTCGAGTGCATCTTCAGGATTTACGCCAATAAATCTGGCATAGTTGACCAACGAAAACAACAAATCACCAAATTCTTTTTCCATTTGAGCCTGATGGCTGTTTTTTACCTCATCTCGAAGTTCCTGTATTTCTTCCTGCACTTTTTTCCATACTTGTTCTGCATCTTCCCAGTCAAAACCCACTCCACGTACTTTTTCCTGCATACGAAAGGCTTTTACCATTGCAGGCAAAGAATTTGGAACGCCGTCAAGTACTGACTTACGGTCTTTTTCTCTAAGCTTAATTTTTTCCCAGTTATTTTTTACTTCTTCAGCATCTGCAACTTTCACTTCGCCATAGATATGCGGATGACGTTCGATGAGTTTTTCACTGATGCTGTCCAGGACATCTTTAATATCAAAATGACCTGATTCAGAGCCTATTTTTGCATAAAAAACCAGGTGCAACATCAGGTCGCCTAATTCCTTTTTTATGGCATTCATGTCTTTTTCGAGAATCGCATCCGACAATTCATAAGTTTCTTCGATAGTAAGATATCTCAGGCTCTCAAGAGTCTGTTGCCGATCCCACGGACAGCCGGTACGCAATTCATCCATAATTTCGAGCAGGCGGCGAAAAGCAGCTAATTTTTCTTCCATTTTCTGGTAAATATTTCCTTATTTAAGATTGGCAAAAGTACAAAGATTTACATCAGCACTGAATTACCAAAGAGCAGGAAATTGTGTGGGATTTCTCAGGGCATAAAAAAGGCTGTCACAAAAGTCTGCAGTTTTGGATTATCAATATGTAAGGATAAACCAGACTTTTGTGACAGCCTGTATTCTATTTTAAAGCTTTTGAATTATTTGGCAACTCTTTCGAGCCATTTCAGCATAAAAAACATAGTTCCCATTGAGAGTAAACACACGGCAACAAATACCGACCATGTTAACCAAAGCGGAACTGATTCATATAAAATAGCACCAATAAACAACAGCTGATTTCCTACTGCAGTTGCACCGAGCCATCCACCCTGCATGATACCCTGCATATGAGGCGGCGCTACTTTTGAAACAAATGAAATCCCAAGCGGACTAATAAACAGCTCTGCAACAGTAAGGATCAGGTAAGTTGCTATAAGTAAGAAAGGAGTAACGCGATCAGCCTGAGCCAAACCACCCATTTCTGTAACATCTGCTTTCATCGGCAAGCCGACAGAACCCCATGCCATTACAAAGTATGCGAAAGCTGCGATGCCCATCCCGATTGCGATTTTTTTCGGAGTAGAAGGTTCTTTGCCTCTTGCCCGGAGAAATCCAAAAAAGGCAAGAGTTACAGGTGTAAGCAATACAATAAATAAAGGATTGAACGACTGGAAAATTTCTGCGCCTTCGATGGTCATAAATCCAAGATTTATCTTGATCATACTCAGGTCGGTATAATCTTTTGCAAAATAGGTTAGGGTCAATCCGTTCTGATGGAAAGAGAACCAAAAGAAAATCACTACACCAAATACTGCAAAAAGCGCATAAAGTCTTTGCTTGATTTCCTTTGCATCCATAGTGATCTCATCGGGATCAATATCTGATTTCTTTCTTTTCATTTTTGGAACCGGAAACTTTTGTCGGTTGGTCAGGTAAATAATTAATGATATGAGCATAGCGCCCACGGCAATGGCAAATGCATAATGGAATCCCTGTGTGAAAATATTCAGGTAATTATTCACAAAAGCATCTATGTCGGTAACAGGAACTGAACTAACCTCACCGGCAAGATTCATAAGCCTTTCCTGAGCTTCGGGTGTGATGGTACCACTGAGATGAGCATGACAAAGTTCCGGTAAATTGGGATTGTACTTTAAACCATGGCTGAGCAGCCATCCATTTCTCATTCCTACTGCAGCAAGAGGTGAAAATAATGCACCAACATTGATAAACATATAAAACAATGAAAAACCAGAATCACGCTTTTGTGCATATTGCTCATTGTCATACATCTGCCCTACCAATGCCTGAAGATTTCCTTTAAAAAGTCCGTTACCGAATGCAATGACAAAAAGTGCAAAACACGAAATAATCAGATAAAGAGTTTTGTTTGGAGTGGGTGTCGGGGTCGGAAAACCAAGCATGACATAACCCAAAGCCATAATAATCAAACCAATGAGAATTGTTGATTTGTACTTTCTTGTCCGGTCAGCAATTAAACCACCGACAAAAGCCAGAATGTAAATCGAGAAATAAAACACGGAATAAATGATTCCGGCATGTGTTCCACTCAACCCGAATTTTGCCTGAAGAAATAACACCAGTATTGCCATCATGGTGTAAAATCCAAAGCGCTCGCCCATATTCGATAAGGCAGCACCCAGAAGTCCTTTAGGATGTCCTTTTAGCATAAGTGTAGATTTTAATGAATAATGTTTATTTGATTAATGAGTCAGCATTAAAATTGCTGCAAATGTATTTAATTTTAAATGTTTAAACCTGATAATTCATCTGTTCTGATCAATTTTTTTTAACAAAACCATTTTTTCTTGTTCAACTGAGCAGCTCATTTGACTATAAAATTTTTAGATGCAGTAACAATTCACTGAGAATTTTCTGGTGGTCGAAAGCCAGCGGCGGAAAGTTGAAAACCGAAAACCATTTAGCTTCGGAAGCATCGTCACCACCGGTAGCCTGAGAAAATTTTGGAGAAATAAATCCATAAAAAACAACGGAAATTGTTCTTCCACGTGGGTCACGGCCAGGATCGCCATAAGTTTTGAATTGCTTAAGATCTACATCTTTCAGCCCGGTTTCTTCTGCCAGCTCCCGATAAGCGGACTGTATCAGGGTTTCTTCCATTTCGATGAATCCTCCCGGTAAAGCCCAAGCTCCTTCGTAGGGAGGTCTTCCACGCTTTATCAACAATATTTTCAAATTATCGGCAAAATGGCAAAAAACTGCTATATCAACAGTTACTGAAGCACGCGGATAATCGTAAGTAAATTGCATTGAGATATAATTTGATGGATATTCTGTAAATCACCTATTGCTTTTTCCCTTCGATAACAATAACAAATTCTCCTTTAATGGTTTTCCCGTTGTAATGGGTCAGGACATCCGAGACAGTTCCGCGGGTGGTTTCTTCAAATACTTTTGTCAGTTCACGTGAAACGGAAATGTGACGGTCGTCACCTAATATTTCACCAAGCTGTTCAAGGGTTTTTACCAGTCGGTGCGGTGACTCGTAAAGAATTACCGAATATGGCAAATCCCGAATGTATTCAATCCGTGATTTACGTCCTTTTTTGTGTGGAAGAAAGCCTTCGAAAACAAAGCGATCGGATGGCAGGCCGGAAACAACAAGCGCAGGAATAAACGCTGTTGCACCCGGCAAACATTCAACAGACAGACCATTTTTCAAACATTCTCTTACAATCAGGAACCCAGGATCAGAAATAGCCGGCGTACCGGCATCGGTTACCAAAGCCGCCTGATTACCCTGTACGATGCGTTGACAATAACGCTCAAACACCTGATGCTCATTGTTTTGATGATATGGGACGACCGACTTGCCAATATTGTAATGTCTGAGAAGAACTGATGTGGTGCGGGTATCCTCAGCAAGTATAAAATCCACCTCTTTAAGCACCCTGAGCGCCTTCAGCGTGATATCCTCAAGATTTCCGATTGGCGTAGGAACAACATAAAGTTTCGACATAGTGTTTATTTAATTGCAAACAAGATAATAAATGCACCAGCGTTAAAGTAGGATTGCTGATTCTTTTCTTTTTTTTGCAAAGTAAACTAAACTATGGCCAACTTTAAACATAAGATTACCATTTATTTGCCTCTTCTTTTTGCAATTATACTGATGGCAGGCATCCTTTTGGGCATTCGATTAGCCCCAAAACAATCCCAGCAGGGAAATATTTTTTCAATGAACTTTTCAGAATACAGTAAAGTGAGCGATGTACTTGGCTATATTTCACGCGACTGGGTGGATACGGTGAACATCGATAAACTGGAAGAGGATGCCATTGTTCAATTGCTTGAAAATCTCGACCCACATTCTCAATACATTCCTGCCAGTGAATTCGAAGAGGTAAACGAGCAACTTGAAGGAAACTTTGAGGGCATTGGCGTGCAATTTCGGATAGAAAAAGATACTGCATTGGTTGTCAGTCCTATCGCCGGTGGTCCTTCTGAAAAAGTGGGAATAAAAGCAGGTGACAGAATTGTAATTGTTGACGGTGATACCATCATCGGACCTGACATTACAACTCAGGATATAATGAAAAAACTGAAAGGGCCAAAAAACACCAAGGTTGACGTGCGTATATACCGACGAGGTGAATCCGAACTGCTGGATTTCACCATCACCCGAGGAATAATTCCTACCTACAGTCTTGACATCGCCTACATGGTGGACGAATCTATCGGCTATATCAAGCTAAACAGGTTTTCAGCAACCACTCACGAAGAAACCACAAAGGCTCTCCGCAGGTTAAAAAAAGAAGGGATGCACAAACTTATTCTGGATTTGCGAAACAATTCAGGTGGGTATCTTCAGGCTGCCATCAATGTTGTTGATGAATTTTTACCTGATGGAAAACTTATCGTTTACACCGAAGGTAAAAACCGACCGCGCAGTTATGCTTATGCTTCCCGACGGGGAAGTTTTGAAAATGAAGAAATTATCATTCTTATTGACGAAGGCTCTGCTTCTGCCAGTGAAATTGTTGCCGGGGCTATCCAGGACAACGACAGAGGTACGATCATGGGAAGACGTTCATTTGGTAAAGGGCTGGTTCAGGAACAGATAAATCTGCCGGATGGCTCGGCACTTCGACTAACTACAGCCCGGTATTACACACCAACCGGACGGTCTATCCAAAAACCCTACGAAAACGGAAAAGAAGAGTATTACAAGGAATTTCAACAGCGCTTTATCAACGGAGAAGTATTTCATGCTGATAGTATCCACTTTGACGACTCGCTAAAATACATAACACCCGGTGGCAAAATCGTTTATGGCGGTGGCGGAATTATGCCGGATATCTTTATTCCCATAGAAACCGGAGACCATCTGGCCTATTATAACAAGCTCATTAACCGTGGCATCATTTTCGACTATGCTTTCGAATATACCGACACCCATCGTCAGGCTCTCAGCCGCTTCACCGATTACAAAGATTTCGCCGGCAAATTCAGCATCAATCAAAGCATTTTTGATGACCTGATTGCTTTTGCCGAAAAACAAGGCCTCGAAAAAGACACCAACGGCATCAATGCCATGAAAGAAGATATTAAAATCTTTCTGAAAGCCCTCATCGGACGAAACATCCTTGATAACGAAGGTTTTTATCCGGTTTTTCACCAACGCGACAATGTATTTTTGCAGGCTGTTAAAATGCTAAAAGAGGGGAGCAAAGGATAAAAAGACCCATTCAGGAATCGCCTGACAATCGGCTGAAAAACAATGATAAAGCAAGAAAGCAGTAAACAACAGGTTCCTTTATCTTGACGCTTGCGTGTTTTTTTAAAGAAATTATCTAACATTCTCATTTATTGATTTCTAACGTCCACGGTTAAATTAATTTAAATAAAAATGTTTTCTTTGTAACCTGACTTTTTAGGGGATACCCTCTGAAATATCATTATTTAAACTAAACTATTAAAATCATGAGTATTAAAAAACAGTTCCTTAAATCAAAACCGATTTGTAAAGTAACTTTTAAAGTCACAAAAGAGCAGGCAAACAATGCCTCAACAATCAGTCTTCTTGGCGATTTCAATCATTGGGACGAAGAAAGTGGTGCCATGAAAGCGCTGAAAGATGGTTCTTTTACAATGTCCCTGGATCTTGAAACAGGCCGCGAATATCATTTCAGATACCTGGCCGATAGTCAGATATGGATGAATGATGCCGAAGCGGATAAGTTTGTTCCAAGCGGATACGGCGATGCAGAAAATTCAGTAATTGTTCTTTAAATTACCTGCCATTAAAGGCACGAATCCTGTTTCATAAGTCGTTTGTCCGGATTATCGAATGGATTCAGACAAATTGAGACCTATAAAACAGCCTTATTCAGTATTACTCCGTTTATTCAAAAGACATCACTGTTTTTTTGAAACCAGGGTTTATGCGCTTCATTTGGCTGTTGGTCCACCCATTTGCGTTAAAACACTGTAAACAGGTTCCTATAATCGAATTTTATTCCCCTCCGGATCAATCAAATGAACGAATTTTCCATAGTCGTAAGTCTCGATTTCATCCAGAATAATCACTCCGTTATTTTTAAGCTTTTCAGCCAGTGCTTCAATATGTTGCACACGATAATTTAACAAACATTCTTTCTTTGAAGAAGCAAAATATTCGCTTTTGCGATCAAACGGGCTCCATTGCAAATAATTGATTTCATCCGGACGATTGGCATTTCTGAACTCAAAACCCGATCCCCATTCATTGGTCGCCAGTCCCAAATTTTCAGCATACCAGCTTTTAATTTTTTCCGGATCATCAGAAAAAAAGAAAATTCCTCCAATTCCTGTTACTTTTGGTGTAGTGTCATTTTAATTTAGATTTTGAGCATGTCTGTTGGAATTTGGTGGCATATTGTGTCTTTTATTCTCGTGAAGCCACTTGTCAGGAAAGATATCAGCAAAGCTAAAGTTTTAAAATACGACATAAATTATGGATTGAAAATTGATTAACCCAAACTGAAATGATTAAATATTCAGCCTTTCGCGAAGTAGTTTCATTCCTGCACGACTGACACTAATTTCTCTTTTGTTTTTCAGCATCAGCACATAGTTCTCTTTGGTATAGGGTTCAATGGTTGAAATCTCGTCAACTGCAACAATAAAAGACCGATGAACACGTATGAACCTGTCTTTTGGCAAATGGTTTTCGAAGTAAGTGAGAGACTGTTGTTTTAAATAGCGATATCTGGCTGTGTGTATTTCAACATAATCATTGGCAGCTTCGAGGAGAACAATCTCTCCGACAGGAATGACAGCCAGTTTATTACCGGTTTTTACCACAATCCTGTTTAGTGTTTCCTGACCGGTAGCAAGTTGTTCTTTTAATACTGTCAACTGTTGTTGGCCGGTCTGACCTGAGATCATTCGCTGGGAAACTTTTGCCAAAGCTTCATCAAACCGCTTCTGGCTATATGGTTTCAATAAATAATCAACAGCGCTGTGCTCAAATGCCTGTAAAGCATAATTATCATGAGCTGTAGAAAAAATAATCATTGGTGGCTGGTCGAGCACTTCAAGCAACTCAAAGCCGCTGATTTTTGGCATTTGAATGTCCAGAAAAATCAGGTCGGGATGGTGTTCGCCAATTGCCTTTAACCCGTCAAAACCGTTTTCGCATTCGCCAACAACTGTAATTTCAGGATGTGGTTCGAGATATTTCAGGATGATCTTTCGTGCCAGTTCTTCATCATCAATAATCAGCGCTTTTATCGAATTGATTTGCATTTTTTTCTGTTGCTTTTAGCTGATGCAAAAATGCAAAAAATCAGGCAGATAAGCACTAATGAAAATTAATATTCTGCATGACCGGGAATGATGAGTCTGATGGTAAACTGATTGGCAGTTTTTTCAATAACCACAAGATCAGAACGCCTGAATTGAAGCATCATTCTTTTCTGAACATTTGCAATACCAATACCTTTACCTTTACTGGAAATATTGCCCGGAGTAAAATTATTACTGATAGAAATAAGTAAACGATCATTTTCAGCTTCACATCTGGTGGTTATCGTTACTTGTTCTGTACATTCGTTAACGCCATGTTTGATGGCATTTTCGTAAAGCGGCTGAAGAATCATATTCGGAATCAGACGCCCGAGGCATGCATCTTCTATTTCTTTTTCTATGATCAGCCGGTTACCAAATCTTATTTTTTCGATGCTTAGATAACGATCAATGTTGTCCAGTTCTTCACGAAGGCTGATTTGTTCATTTTCATTGCTTCGAATTGTATAGCGTAAAAAGTCAGATAATTCAAGAATCATGGCTCGTGCTTTGTCAGTATCGGTAATTATCAGTGCACTGATGGAATTTAGACTGTTGAAGAGAAAATGAGGGTTGATCTGTGATTTGAGTAAATTCAGCTCCGACTCCTGGATGGTTTGCTTCAGACTGGCTTCCTGCATTAGCTTTTCGCGGTAATCGCGGTAATAGTTTATGAGATAATAAATCATCACAATTACTGAGTAAAGCAATAATCCATAAACAAAACGCCAGGGAACAGTCAGTTTTAAAAAATCGTTATAGGCCTGGTTTTGACTAAAAATTGCAGAGAGTAAAAAGTATCCGCCAAAGAGCCAGAGCATTACTACCACACCCCCGGCAATCAGATGATCGGCAATCACAAGATGATATTTTTGCTCACTGAGCGTGAGATGTTGAACAATATACCACGCACCAATACCAAGCAGAAACATTAAGAAAGTGTAAATAAACGCATCTGCAAGAGAGATTTCGATAGCAAAACCAAAGTAAAAATTCAGAATAAAAAAATGCAGTAAAAGAATAACGGCAAAGGACGTCACATAAACCGAAAAATGACGCTTCTGGGTAATGATTGGATTTAGCATTTCTTGTTATCTCATGTGATTGAATTACCCGAAAATATTCGGATTTTCTTTGATTGTTGCTGAAAGGGTTAGTAAGCATCCGTGGCTCATCCTAAAGTTGGTTAAATATTGATCTAACGTCAGAATAAATTGCCACGACTAATAACTTTTTATATCACCACCGCCAAAAATTACAAGTCCTTTAATGGTTATCCTTTTTTTTGCATCGGGGTCAAGTTTTTTAAAGCGTTTGTCGGAAAAACCACCAAAAATACTCACGACATCAAGTTGAACATCCCAATCGTTGGGAACCACCAAAGATGAACCACCAAAGATGTAAAGCACATCAATAATGATATGTTCACCATCAGCGAGTTGAGCTCCGGTAAAATTCAGCTCAGAGCCGCCAAAAATATTTGTAATTCTCCCCCCCCTGAAATTTTTAGAGGTAATTTGTTTTTCGTTTCCTCCAAAAATAGCTATCTCATCCAGATAGTCACTTTTTTCGCCGGATGACAATTCATCAACTGAGTGTAAAGGTTTGCTCATTCTGTTGCGATGTCCGTAAAGCAGTGAAACTCCGATAATAATCAACAGAGTAGGCCAAAAAATACTCCAAACCGATACCGGCAAATCGGAAATTTTTGCCAGTAAAAATATTCCACCTATGGCAATAAGAATAATTCCTGAAACTTTCTCTTTCGAATTTATCAGGCTCACTACACCTATACCAATAAGAAGCATTTGCCATGAAACAATTATCCGGCTCAGGTCATGAGGAAAAAGGTTAAGTGAATTAAGCAGTAAAATCACGCCTGCAACAATGATAAGCACTGCAAATCCAACGGTCCTGTTTTGATTGTGTGTTGTCATAAGATAATCATTTAAAATTAAAGAAATATTTGTCGCTGCAAAAATGTAATGAAGTTTCTTCCCATAAAAACAAAAATCGGTGAATGAACGATTTTTACCGGTCAACTGCAAATCCCAACCTGAGTTTGATAACAATAAACTTCTGCAAATTTTTCAAAATGAACTCCGGAACTATCATCTTACTGATGGATGAAAAAAAGTTCGTCAGCACTCTTTCTTTGTTTTCCTGGGCTTTCCATATGAATTACTCTTTTATATGGTTAATCATGCAAAGGTATTCCCAACTATGTCATAGCACTCAAAAAAAAGAAATAGCCAAAAAAAATTAATTTTTCAAATTACTAAATAGCTGGTTTACAATTTTTTGCGAGAATAAGAAATATTTTTTTAAAACCTTAGCATCGATTAAACTTTGGAGTAATATTGTGCGTTTTTTTAAACGTTGTTTTTTTTGGTTAATTTATTAATTATCAAATTTTTAATTTTAAATCATGAGCATTTCACAAGAACCAAATTCAACTGAAACACTTGTAAGGGAATTGCAGGAAGATGAAGAACCTCCGAGTCTGCAATCTACCCTGATGGATACATCCATTGAAACAGAGGAGGACATACCCTTTAATACCCGTCCTAATGACGGTATCTCACCTCAGTCGGAGCGCTTCCTAAAAGCCTGGTACCCCGACGCTACAAAAAGCCAGTGGATTGACTGGCGATGGCAACTCAGAAACAGCATTACCAAACCAGAACAGCTTATCCGGCTATTACACGAATTTGAGCCAAACAGCACAAATCAGTCACTAAAAAGGTTACTCCCATTGCGAATCACACCCTATTATGCCAGTCTGATATGGGAGTCGGAACCATCAAACCCATTGCGAAAAACGGTTGTACCGTCCGGTTCAGAGCTGATTCTGAGTAAAGGAGAATCACCTGATCCACTGCATGAAGAGAACGACAGCCCGATACCCAATCTGGTACACCGTTATCCTGACAGAGTTTTATTTCTGGCAACTGGTTTTTGTTCTGCCTATTGTCGCTATTGCACACGTACGCATATGGTTTCGAAAAAAGACAAATGTCATTCAGGGGTAAAAGCCTGGGAACCTGCACTTGAATATATTGCCAATCATCACGAGGTAAGAGATGTGCTGATTTCAGGTGGTGACCCACTCACCATGCCTGATTCACACATTAAGTATTTGTTGATGCGTTTGCGGGCAATCAGGCACGTGGAGATTATCAGGATTGGAACGAAAGTTCCGGTGGTTTTACCAATGCGAATCACAAAAGCTTTTGCTTCTATGCTTCGTAAATTCCATCCTTTATACATCAGCATTCATTTCACTCATCCTGATGAATTGACACCAGAAACAGCCCTCGCCTGCGAAAGACTTGCTGATGCCGGTATTCCTTTGGGAAGTCAAACCGTATTGCTTAAAGAAATCAACGACAATGTAGAAACCATGAAAGCACTGATGCAAGGACTCCTGAAAATAAGAGTACGACCATACTACCTTTATCAATGCGACCCTATTCCCGGATCATTGCATTTCAGAACACCCGTAAAAAAGGGACTGGAAATCATTCAGGGGTTGCGCGGGTTTACTTCCGGATACGCTATACCCCACTATGTAATTGACGCCCCCGGTGGCGGAGGTAAAATTCCCCTGCTTCCCGATTATTTTCACGGACACAATCAAAATGGTGATGTAGTTCTCAGCAATTATCAGGGGAAAACTTATTTCTATCCTGATATTCTTTGACATTTCGACTATGAAAATTGGGCTTACGTATGACCTCAAAAGTGTTTACCTGAAAAACGGATACACTGAAGATGAGGTAGCTGAGTTTGACTCAGAAGAAACGATTACAGGAATTGAACAGGCACTGAAAGATCTCAGATTCGTTTCCGAACGGATTGGCAACATTAAAGAACTAACTGCAGCGCTTGTTTCCGGGAAAAAATGGGATTTGGTATTTAACATTTGCGAAGGAATGTTTGGCCAGGGTAGAGAAGCACAAGTACCGGCGCTTCTTGATGCCTATCAAATCCCTTATACTTTTTCTGACCCGCTTGTTCTGGCACTTACGCTGAACAAAGGGATGACCAAACGGATAATTCGTGATTTCGGGGTTCCGACTGCTCCATTTCTTGTCATCGAAAGCCTGCAGGATTTAGCTGATTTTGATCTGAAATTTCCGGTTTTTGTAAAACCAAATTCAGAAGGATCAGGAAAAGGAATTGGTGCAAATTCAGTTGCTGATAATTTTGAGTCACTCAAAAGTATTTGTACTAAAGTACTTCACACTTACAATCAACCGGTACTTATCGAAAAATTACTAACAGGACGCGAATTCACGGTGGGAATACTCGGAACCGGCAAGAAAGCAGAAGCAGTCGGCGTTATGGAAATATTAATCAAATCTGACGCTGAAGAGCAAACCTACTCCAGTTTCATCAAACAGCATTATCAGGGACGAGTGGATTATAAGCTCGCTGAGGGTGAAATTGAAGAAAACTGTAAAACCATAAGTTTGAAAGCATGGAAAGCACTTGGATGCAGAGATGCAGGCCGAATCGACCTTAAAATGGATGAAAACGGTATTCTCAATTTTATTGAAGTAAACCCGTTGCCCGGGATAAATTTTATCCATTCCGATTTACCTATCTTACTGTACAAAAAAGGGTGGAGTTACAAGCAACTCATCGAAGCCATCCTGCATTCCGCTTCGGAAAGAATGATCAACAAATTTTCCCTATGAAAATAGTAATTGCATACAACAAACCGGGTTCTGATGCACTTGAAGATGAATTGGATATTCTACATGAGGTAAAACTTATTTCTGATTGCCTGACAGATTTAGGGCACGAGTCTCTGGAACTTCCTGTTACACTCGACCTTGCTTCAGCTGTTCAATTCCTCAAAATGAAATCACCAGACCTGGTGTTTAACCTGACAGAATCTCTCGAAAATCATGGAGCAGTGGTTTATTTTGTTCCTGCCCTGCTTGATGTCCTTCGGATTCCTTACACCGGTAATCCGACTATTCCCATGTTCATTACAGCCTCAAAAGTTTTGACAAAAAAACACCTTGCTTCTGAAGGTATTCCGATAACTGATTCAATAAAACCATCGGAAGCCCGTAAGCTGCCTCCCGGTAAATTTATTGTCAAACCAATATGGGAAGAAGGTTCTTTGGACCTTGACGAGAAAAATGTTTTCACCATACCTGGTACAGATTTGTCAGAAATTATCAATTTACCTGAAGATCTATATTTTATAGAACCATTTATTGAAGGAAGAGAGTTTAATGTGTCAATGCTTGCCGGAAGCGAAGCACCTCAGGTTCTGGCTGTGGCAGAAATCCTTTTTATCGGTTTTCCTGAGGAAAAACCTAAAATGTTAGGATACAAAGCAAAATGGAAAGAAGACAGTTTTGAATATGTAAATACAATCCGAACGTATGATTTAGGTTTAGATACTGGAAATTCATTGCAAAAAGCGCTGGCCGAAATTTCTGTCAAATGCTGGGATACCCTTGGTTTACGCGGATATGCACGGGTTGATTTCAGAATGGATATTCAGGGAAATCTGTTTGTCCTCGAAGTTAATTCCAATCCTTGCATCACCCCCGGCAGCGGATATTATGCAGCATGCGAACAGGCCGGAATAACTTTTACTCAAGCCGTTGACCGAATCATCAAAGATGCTTTAAAAAAATGATAACAAGGGAGAATATTACTTTTCGGTATGATGTTCAACCGTCAGACCCGACCACAATTGAAGAAATTGTACGCTCAACCGGTTTCTTTTATGAACACGAAATCCCTGTAGCTGCTGAATTGGCTATTGAACATCTTGCCAAAGGAATTGAAAGTGGTTATCTTTTCGTGTTTGCCGAAATAAATGGAAAAGTGATTTCATACTCCTGTTATGGTTTAACCCCTTGCACCATTGGCACTTATGACCTCTACTGGATTGTTACCCACAATGACTATCGCGGAAAAGGTGCCGGGGTTAAAGTACTACAGGAAACCATCCGACAAATAAAACTGCTGGCCGGAAGGATGCTTATTGCCGAAACATCCACTAAAGACCAGTATAAACCTACACGCAGTTTTTACGAAAAAAATGACTTCATTTGTGAAGCTGAAATCAGGGATTTTTACGCTCCCGGAGATGGAAAAGCTATGTACGTTCTGAGAAAAATTGAGTAGATTTACTCTTTTGATCCCACATTCAGAATAAATTTATTTCCGCAATTTATGGACAAACTTTAACGCAGCGTGGCTAAATCGCTCGAAGGTTTAATCAGTTCCGAAATTTTCCCTTATTTACCCTATATTTTTCAGGACTTTTGGGGGAATTGGGAACTGATCCTGTCGCAGAAGCACAAATGATAACAAAAAAATCGGAATATCAGGACTTAAAATGTTTGATGCCGGCTGCGGCAAAGGCGCTGTTGCCATCCGACCGGAAGAAGCCATTGACTGCCGAATTTTTGGGATTGACGGCATGCCCGTATTTATTGACCACGCCCGCAAATATGCTTCACTGCTCAAATTATCGGAAAAATGTGTTTTCGAAGTTGCTGACATACGAGTTAATATTGCACATTTCAACCAACTTGATCTTGTTATTTTAGGTGCAGTTGGTCAGGTTTTAGGGGGTATGAGGCATACAATTGATGCTGTTAGAAATGATTTAAAACCGGGAGGATTTTTACTGATCAACGACGAATTTTTATCCGACGATCTACCCCTGAACGATCACCGATATTTGAAAAAATCCCAATTTTATGGCCAGATAATATCTTCACAAGCCGAAATCATTGAGGAGAGAATTTTTGATCGGGCATTTTTCAACTCCCAAAATAACGTAATATTCACTTTAATCAAAAAGCGTGTTTTAAATGAAAAATGCTTATGCTTTTTTCAGGGTAAAGGCAAATGTAGTACCAACGCCCTGTCTGCTTCTGACGTTGATAGTCTGATCGTGTGCTTCAATAATATGCTTGACAATTGCCAATCCCAGACCGGTACCTGATTTTTCACGTGAACGGGCACTTTCAGTCCTGTAAAACCTTTCAAAAATCCTGGGCAACTCTTCTGCCGAAATACCCTGACCATCATCAGTAATTTCAACCAAAATATTTTCATCCATATCAAAGAAGCTCACCTTTGTTTTCCCTCCTTTCGGTTTCCCATATTTAATTGAATTATCAATCAGATTAATCAGTACCTGCCTGATCCACTTCATATCAGCCATCACATAAACAGGCGTATCGTAACGATCGCCAAAATACAGCTCTTTCTTTCGTTTGTGTGCCTTCATTTCAAGCGTTTCGAATACTTCCCCGGTCAGATCTACAATGTCAAAACGTTCCATTTTCATGATGATTTGCGAAGTCTCAAGATTGGAAATGGTCTCAAGATCTTCAACAATTGCTATCATCCGGTTAATACTTTTTTCGGTCCGGAGCAGATACTCGCGGTTGATGGAATCGTCCTGAAGACCGCCGTCTAATAATGTAAGAACGTAGCCCTGAATATTAAATATCGGGTTTTTCAATTCATGATAAATATTACCAAGGAATTCACGTCGGTAGGCTTCATTTTTTTTGAGCTGTTCAATTTCAAGTTTTTTCTTTTCACCCCATTCAAGAACTTCCTGATTCACCTGCTCAATCGTATTTTGCTGATTTATGCGTGGTTCATATTTGTAATCTTTCGGGCGCTTAAGGTTATAAATCGTTTTGTAAATGAGTTTGATTTTTTGATAAATGAACTTTTCGAGGGTAAACCTGAAAGTAAAAAAAGAAAAAAGAAAAAGCAACACATCCAGAATAGCCAGAGGAAGGAGCTGAAATTCGAAAAAAAGCTCACAAACAATAAAGTAGATGAGCGTAAAAAAGGCAGTAATCAACAATGCATTATTAACAGCAAGCCTTAAAGGATCGGTGTTTTTCATCAGGATTCAAATTTGTAACCAACACCTTTAATTGTTTTTATTACATCCAGTCCTAATTTTTCCCGAATTTTACGAACATGTACATCAATAGTCCGATCACCAACAATAACATCATTGCCCCACACATTGGAGAATATTTCTTCCCGGGTAAATACCTTGTCAGGTTTAGAAGCAAGCAGCTGAAGCAATTCAAATTCTTTTCGGGGGAGGATGATGTTTTCATCATTTCTGATAACAAGATACCTCTCTTTATCAATAATAAAATCTTTTAAAACAATCTGATTCTGCTCGGCTTCGGGATGCTTGTAACGTCTCAGCAATGCTTTAATTCGGCTTATCAGCACTCTGGGTTTCACCGGTTTGGTAATATAATCATCAGCCCCGGCATCCAATCCGGCTATCTGACTGTAATCTTCACCGCGAGCTGTCAGAAAAACAATGATTGTATTTTCAAGCCCCGGTAGCGATTTCAGTTCGGTACATGTTTCAATCCCGTCCATTTCAGGCATCATCATATCAAGAATTATGAGCTGAGGGATTTCTTCAGCTGCCAGTTTCAATGCAGTTGCCCCATTGCGGGCAGTAAAGACTTCGTAACCTTCTTTCCTCAGATTATAACTTAAAAACTCAAGAATGTCTTTTTCGTCATCAACGAGAAGAATCTTTTGACGGGTCTGCTGTGTCATTATGTTTTTGATTAGTTAAACTTTAAGAAAAAATTTGAACTCTCATAGATAAAATGTTCTTTTGGATGTAAAAATAATATTAATTTTACTTTTTCAAATTTGAAAAAAAAGATCAGGATGAAAATCGGTATTGTGTTGTTTTTTCTATTGGTTACACCTCTTGTTTTTTTTGCTCAGGATTTCAATGGTGGATTGCTTTTTGGTATTGCCGGAACAGAAATTTCAGGCGATCGGCTTGAAGGTCCCAATAAAGCCGGAATTTATGCCGGCGGATTTGTAAACAGGTACTTCACCGAAAAATCATCGTTCCAGATGGAGTTGGATTTTATACAAAAGGGAAGCCGTTTAAATCCTGATTCAACTAACGGTTTTAGCTCCTATTTACTAAGGGTTAATTATGCCGAACTGATTTTACATTATAAATGGGATTTTCATCCGATGTTCACTTTCGAAGTCGGGCCATCACTCGGTGTATTAATTAATTCATACGAAGAAGCTGATTATCAACTACTCGATAATCCTTTCGAATGGTATGACCTGAACGCAAATTTCGGTCTTTTTTACCATTTAAATCAACGGTGGAGTTTCAACATCCGGTATTCCAATTCCGTTTTGCCGGTAAGACCACATTCTCAGGGGCAAACTTACAAATTAAACAAAGGCCAGTACAATGAAGTACTAAGTTTTACTTTTCACTATTTACTTTAGTAATTAATTTATTAACAATGTGTTAGCAAAATTAATCAAAAATAATGTCAGATTAGTCAAATTATTAAAATTAATAAGTCATTAAATAATTATTATTTTTTTGTTATTTTTGGACGTTTAAAATGCAGAAAAATATTACTTTGGCCGCAAATTCTTTAAAGAAGGGATTTTTTGAATTGAGTAAAAAATGTGTTTTAATATTAAACTATCTGATTATTAATTCATTTTATTAACTTAAACAATTCTTTATGATGAGAAAATTTACGTTTTTGGTTGCACTGATGCTATTCATCGGTATGCAAGCAGCACTGGCTCAAACAAGATCCCTCTCAGGGACAGTTACCAATGCTGATGACGGGAGTAGTATTCCCGGAGTTTCCGTTGTTGTCAAAGGTACAACAGTCGGAACAACAACCGACATGCAGGGGAAATACACATTAACTGTACCTGCTGATGCTAAAATTCTCCATTTTTCATTTGTGGGGATGAAAACCATTGAAGTTCCAATTGGTGCTGAAAATGTGATTAACGTTTCTATGGAAACGGAAGTTACAGCTATTGAGGAAATAGTTATCACAGCACTTGGAATTCCTCGGGAAAAAAGAACGCTTGGTTATTCCGTTCAGGATGTAAAAGGCGATCAGCTTTCCCAGTCAGATCAAACCAATTTTATCTCTTCCCTGTCCGGCAGGATCGCAGGTATCCAGGTTTCCAACTCTTCCGGTTCTATGGGTGGTTCCTCAAGGGTTTTGATCCGTGGTGCCAACTCCATCACCGGCAACAACTCACCACTCTTCGTTGTTGACGGGGTAATCATCGACAATTCCGACTTCAACTCTTCCAATACTGCCAGAGGTGGTGGTGGATATGACTATGGCAATATGGCCCAGGATATTAACCCTGACGATATTGAATCAGTATCTGTACTGAAAGGACCAACAGCTTCAGCACTTTATGGTTCACGTGCTGCCAATGGTGTTATTCTTATTACCACCAAAAAAGGAATACCTTCAGCTAAAAAAGGTATTGGCGTAACTTTTTCAACGGGTATAACTTTTGACAAAGTTGCTTATCTGCCAAAATACCAGAACCTTTATGGAGGTGGTCTAAGCTACAGCGGAAACGGAACATACAACGGCTTCAACATTGCAACCATTGATGGCAAAGATTATCTGGTAGTCGACTATGCCACTGACGAAAGCTGGGGGCCGGCTTACTCTACAGATTTAGGTGCCTATGGCGGTGTATTGCCATGGAATGCCTTCGATGAATGGGATACCGAAAATTTCATGAAACCAAAACCATGGAAAGCTCCTGAACATGATGTTGAAGACTTTTTCGAAACCGGCATTATGTTTACCAATAACATCGCTTTTACAAGTGGGTCTGAAAAAGCTACTTTCAGGCTTTCCTATACCAACCAGTCGGGTGACGGCTATATGCCAAACAGCAATATGGACAGACATGCTATCAGCCTCAATGCCGATGCTAATCTGACAAACAAACTTAAAGCTTTTACCGGCATCAATTTCATCAGAACTGATTATACAGGACGTCCGGAAACAGGTTATGGCGACAACAATATTATGGTTCGATTCAACCAATGGGGTCAGCGTCAGTTGGATATGGAAGATCTAAAATCATATATCAATCCTGACGGAACACAAAGGACATGGAACAGAAGTTCATGGGATGATGCTTCTCCGGTTTATTCGAACAACCCTTACTGGTCACGTAACAAAGATTATCAGAACGATATTCGTAATCACTATTTCGGAAACGTCGGTCTGAATTACAAATTAACTGACTGGTTAAGCGTTCAGGGAAAATTCAACCTGGATCAATACGACTTCAGGACTTACGAAAGAATTGCCATCAACTCCGCCTTCCTTTCATCATACAACCAGACTTTCCGTTTGAACAGCGAACTGAACATGGAAGGTATGTTCATTTTCAATAAAGAACTGAATGACAAATTCACCATCAGTGGTAACCTCGGTGTTAATCAGATGAAAAGAAATTATGAAAACATCTTTGGAACCACCAATGGCGGACTGGTTGTTACTGATCTCTATAATCTGAGTAACTCCACCGACCCGGCAACCGTTACCAATCGTCAGGAAGAGAAAAAGATCAACAGTCTTTTTGGTAGTGTAACTTTGGATTACTCCAGGATGCTTTCCTTAATCCTCACCGGACGTAACGACTGGTCATCCACACTGCCTGACGGGAACAACTCATATTTCTATCCGTCAGCATCGTTAAGCTGGGTATTCACCGAATTACCAGCATTACAGGATAACACCATACTTCCTTTTGGAAAAATCAGGTTTAGCTGGGCACAGGTTGGTAATGACACCGATCCTTACAGACTTGCCTACAACTATATTCCTGTTGATAACTTCGGAAATAATCCTAATTACAGATTATCACTACAGTTAAACAATCCTGAATTACTGCCCGAAGAAACATCATCATGGGAAGTTGGTTTTGATCTGCGCTGGTTGCAAAACCGCCTTGGTTTGGATTTCACCTATTATGATATGAAAACCATCAACCAGATTATTCCGGTTGCCACCTCAGCAGCTACAGGTTATACTACTCAATTAATCAACGCCGGGGAAATGACCAACAAGGGTATTGAGCTACAACTTTATGGAACACCTGTTAAAGCCAAATCACAAGGCGAATTTAACTGGGATATAACAATTAACTATGCCTCAAACGATAATGAAGTTGTTGAACTCGCTGAAGGAGTTGACTCATACAGACTTGGGAGCATTTTTGGAGCTGAAGTTCACGCAGAAGTCGGACAACCATTCGGCTCAATTCGTGCAAATAACTTTGTTTTTGATTCGGAAGGAAACAAAGTCGTTGGAACAAATGGCCGTTATCTGAATGGCCCGATTGAATCTATTGGTTCTGTATTACCCGATTTCAATATGGGTTTCCTGAACGAATTCAGATATAAAAACTTCGATTTGTCAGTATTAATTGACTGGCAAAAAGGCGGATCACTCTTCTCATTGACCAACATGTGGGGAATTTACAGTGGTATTCTTGAAGAAACTGCCGCTACCAACGCCAATGGTAAAAACGTTCGTGATGACATAGCCGATGGTGGTGGTGTCCTGATTGACGGTGTCTATGGCTATACATCATTAGACGAAGAAGGAAATACTATTGTTAACTGGACAGATGCAGAAGGTAATCCATCAAATGTACCGGTTCAGAATACAACTTATATCGATGGTGTTACATGGGCAGCCGACCATTACTCAAGAGCAAGAGGTGGTCAAAATACATTTGATGCCGATTATATCAAACTTAGAGAAATTAAACTTGGGTATACATTCAAAATGAACAGCTTCAGTCCGATCAGCGGACTTAATGTTGCGCTCTATGGCCGTAACCTCGCAATCTGGGGAAGAGACATTGAGCATATCGATCCTGAATTTGCCACCAGCTCCGGCAATGTTCAAGGTATAGAAGGCGGTCAGTTACCAGGTCTCCGCTCTTATGGCATCAACTTAACTTTTAATTTCTAACCATTAACAGACCTAAAATATGAAAAAGTTTAGTAAAAAATCATTGATCATTTTGGCACTATTAACCATCATGTTGGGTTGCACCAAAAACTTTGAAGATATCAACAAAGACCCCAACAATCCTGAAAGTGTTGCCACCGGATTTATATTCACCTATGTTGAAAAGAACATAATGGACAACCTGCGTGATGAATGGGCAGGCGGCCGTATGTTCTTCCTACTTCCTCAGTACTGGTCACAAATCAATTATACCGATGAAGACCGTTATGCTTTCCGTACAACTGTTACCGATGCCTTCTGGCGTGCAATGTACACTTCGGCAATGAATCTTCAAAATGTTATCAACCTGAATACTAATGAAGAAACAAAAACTGATGCGCTCGCTTCAGGTGCAAACGAAAACCAGATAGCTGCAGCCACCATTTTGCAGATGTATATTTTCTCAGTACTCACTGATGCATTTGGTGATATTCCTTATTCCGAAGCTTTCCAGGCCAATCAGAACCGTACACCAAAGTATGATCCCCAGTCGGAAATTTATCCGGATATGATCACCAAATTAATTAATGCAGTAAACATGATTAACCTTGAAGCAGATGGCATTCGATTTGGCGATATCATTTACGACGGTGACATGGCAAAATGGAAGAAATTTGGTGCAAGCCTTGCTTTGCGCATTGCTCAAAGGATGGAAAAACGCGATAACGGTGCTGCACTTGATAATGTAGTGAACACCTTCGGCGCTGATGGTTTCTTTACCTCAAACGATGAAAATGCCAAATTTGCCTATGTTGGTGCTGGTGACAACGGCCCACTGTATGACGCATGGTTTACGGAAGCCCGTAACGACTTTACGCTTTCAAAAGCTTTTGTATTATTGCTCAAAGGTGAAAATGACGACCTTAACGGTAAAACAAATCCATTTGCCGGAATTACCGACCCAAGACTCACTATCTTTGCACCCGGCTATACTAATGTTTTAGGTATGCCTTATGGTATGCCCGACGAGCAAACAAAAGCCTATGCACCGAATTGCCCTGACTTTTCAGTTAACCCATCTATAGTTCATGAGCAAACTTATGCTTATCCTTTTATGGATTATGCTGAAGTTTGTTTCATTCTCTCAGAATATTACGGATGGAACCAGGAATGGTATGAAAAAGGTGTAAAAGCAAGTATGGAAGACTGGGGAGTAACTGCCGATATTGATGCTTTCATCGAAGGCTTGCCCGCTGCATCAGAAGAAACAGTTCTAACTCAGAAGTATCTTGCACTTTATCTGCAGGGTGAACAAGGATGGTTTGAATACCGCAGATCAGGATATCCGAAAATGTTATTACAACCCGGTGAAATTGCTAATGTAACCTCCGAAGGCAACATCGTTTTTGAACCACTGGAAGGCGGTGGTGAACAAATCCCAAGAAAAATCCCATTCCCTGTTGAAGAATATAATATCAACAGTACCATGGTTAAAGCTGCCGCTCAAGCAATGGGTGGTGATAATCTCGATATCCGCGTATGGTGGGATGTCCAATAAATAATAATCAGTTTTACTTCTGAAAAAAGAGGCTGCCCTTTTTGAGGCAGCCTCTTTTTTTGTGATTAAAAACACATTATCAATAATTTGTAGTGAGGAAGTGTTTTACATATTTATGCCCATTACATTAATCCCGAAAATTTATGCTTTACAAAAACTTTAACAACCCTATAAACCCGGTAAAATCTTTATTTACAGTCAAACCCACAGCAATCTCCATAAAACTATCAGTCAATTTCCCTAACATGCTGATATTCTTACTCTTATTTAAGTACAGTGAGGCCTTATTCCGAAGGATAGATTATCAGGAGACAAAATATGCCTGAGTATCGTCAGCCCAATCCGGAGAGAAGCAATAAATACGTTTTCAGGGTCATTTTTTTAGTTTAAAAACAAAAAAGGCCATCTCAAGCATGAGACAGCCTTTGATTCGTTTGAAAAATATCTTTCCTTATTTTATCCTAATCATCTTTTTGATTAAATAATCTTCAGAGGATGAAACACGGATAAAATAAACACCCGGTAATAATGCATTGCCCTGATTATCTGTTCCATTCCAGACAAATGACTGAACACCACAGTTAAGCTGCCCGGAAAACAAATTTTGGACAATACGACCATTAATGTCCAGCACAGAAATATTGTATTCTCCTTCATTTACAACTTTAATCATGATATTTGCATCAGCAGATACCGGGTTTGGATAAATCTGCAGATTTGCGGCCGATTCCACTTCGGTAACGAAAGTAGTAACATCAAAAATCATGTTTTCTGAGGGTTCAGATTCCTGACCTGCCTTATCCACGGTAGTCACATAAAACAAAGTATAATCGGTATTGTCAGTGATATAAAAAACCTGACGCCCGATAGTTTCCGTAAGTAACGTAAAGCCACTTCCTTCATTGATGTAAAGGTTGAAATGATCGAAATCGTTAATGTCTGGCTGAGCCCATTCCATTTTAATGAGCACCGGTGCAGTCGCACTATCCCACCAAATATCCAGTTCATCAGGAGCGGGCGGTATTTCATTATCAGCGCCAAATGTTAGCGTTCCATAAGTTAGTGGATAGAAAATCTGCTGATTGAGTGCCGGCCAATAACCATCAAAATTTGTGGTGAACATCATCATTCCGCTTTGATTAAATTCATTTGGATTAAGTTTCCAGACTTCATCATCACCCATTGGAATAACCAGTTCCATCACTACAAAACCAGTTGCATCCGAAGCTTCGACCTGAGGATCAACAAGATTAAGATTTTGACCAACACCTCCTGTATTATAAATCGGACGGTAAGTAATCACATTGCCGGCAGCAAAATACCTTGCCCAGTAATTTCCTTCAAAATCCTCTTCTGCCGGAGGAAAAGAACCATCGTTGTTATCATCAATATACAATGATACCGTAAAATTATCCTGCAAAACGGTCTTATTCTCGTCAATACAAGCTACGTACATTTCGGTCATTCCTTCATTTACCTTGAAAAACATAGTGACACTTCCCATTGGATTGGGGTTGTTATCATAAGTTCCAAAAAAATCTGATGCATCCATGACAAAGGCGTCATCCCATTCACCCGGAGATAAGGTCCCGTCGATGGTTGGAGTAGTCCCAGTGTAAACACTGATTTCGTTTATCACAAAACCAGAAGCCATCCATCCCTGGTCTATATTTGAATAAGGGCTTTGTGCACCTCCGTCAAGAACAGCAGTAACTGCATAATAATAAGTGATTACCGGTTTTACATCTTCATCCTCAAATTCCAGTTCACTATTTAAAACAGTAGCTATTGGTGTTTCAGGAAATAGTGCCTGTTCATGGCTTTTACGATAAATGTTAAAACCGGAGGTAGCTGAAGGATTGGGATGATCCCAGCTTAACAGAACACTGTAATCTGCTCCTTTTGTGGCCATAAGATTTTCAGGGGGATTTCCGGTTGGTAAAAGAGAAAAATTCACATTGCTTGTACCCCCTTCAGTTACAATTATCCCTGTTTGTTCTTCAGGATAATAGCCTACTTTTGATGCAACAACATTATAAGTACCTGCCGGGACATATTTTATTTCAAAATTACCTTCTGTGTCTGTATAATCATAATAATCATCAATGCCTTCCACCTGAACTTTTACATTTTCAAACGTAGAAGCTCCGTCGAGTACTACTGTACCGGCAACTGAACCACCTCCCGGGTTTGAATTAATATTGTAGAGCAAGCCCCCACTGCCCATCACACGTGCATGCACAGCCTTACCTGTAACACTGCATAATGTCCCGTCTGGCGATAGATCTACAGAATTGAAAGACCCCGGGGTATTGATTGTGAACAATGGAACGCTGCTTTCCTTACGGAAAAGCATAAAGTCAGGCTTGGTGTTATCCATTGGTCCCCAGCCTGCAGCAGCAATCAACGATCCATCCTCCGAAATCGAAATGGATGTGATTTCATCACCACAATTTTGATAAACCCATAATGGTTCATTGGAATAGGTATTGAACAAATAAATTTCGCCATTGTAATCAGAAGAGAGAAAAACCAGTGTTCCGATAGCTACTGTTGATCCATCATCCGATAAATCCACTCCTATGACCCAGGCCGAAGTTCCACCTCCTCCAACTTTAAAATTCCACTTTTCAAAATAGGTTCCCGTATTATCATCATATTCGTGCAGATAAGCGTATCCACCATAGTCACCCGAAATAATCAGTTTACCATCATAGCTAAAGGAAGGCGGATTCTGATTACGGTAAAATGCATCAAAAATCACCTCTCCGGTAAGCCCGTCGAGAATATGCATTTTATTTGCTCCCGGATATTGGCAAAAAGCAAACTTTGATCGATCACCCGAAGCAGCAAAAGCAACACCTGTTCCCGAAAAAGTTGTAGCCCATACAGGGTCTTCCTGCCCTACCTCGTATGCTTTAACACTTGATTTATCCTGCCCGCCGGGTGAATTTTCAAGCGCATAAACCATTGTTCCGTCCTCACTGATTTTTACACTGGTTACAGATGCGTCGGTGGCTTTTTCCCATACAAGTGCCTGTGTGGCTGTTGCATAAACCTGTATCATATTTCCATAACCCAGTGCCAGATACAGTCCATTTGGCGTCATATCAATGGCAAATTCAAAATCGGAGGTTACAGGGTTTTCCCAGATAGGTACAGGCGAATTGCTGTACAAGGAAGCTCTTTCATTGTTCAACCACCAGGCTACCAAAGTGGTTTCTTCCTGTTTGGAAACCCGTACAGATGAACCAATTGATACCGGATCTGAAAACTGCCAGTTAATTTCCGGTGATCTGTTAAATCCTTCGATGGTAAAGGAATCATCAACAGGGGGCAACTTGTCCACCATTTTTGTAACTACTTTTTGACCCATTTCAGGATCAGTAATGATGCTTTCAACTTTGTAATCCTGTGAATAGCCATCTATGGCCATCATCAAAACAAAAACCATTAAAAACCTGTGAAAATAACTCATAATAATTTGATTTATAGTTAAATGAAACAATTAGTGAATTGAGCGTTCTATTTTATCATTTTTCCTGAAAAACTTACACCAGTATGTTGAATGATTTGATAAAAATATATTCCGGATGGTAGTAAAGAAGTGTTGAATGTCTTACTACCCGGAGAAATAACAGAGCTGATAATCAAAGTTCCTTTGGGGTCGTAAAATCTGAAAATTGTGTTATTGCCGGATACATCAATTGTGAAAGATTCATGGAAAGGATTTGGTAAAATGCTGAATGGCCTGTCGTCGTTGACAGACTGTTGAATACCGGTCGTAACTATCCCCAATGTTCCATCGGGCTGGATATTCTGTGCAAAAATATCACCATCATCATCCCGACGGTCTTCCCATACTGCAACCCATTGTCCCCAATAGTAGGAGGTTGATACATTGTGAAGTTTCTCGCTTTGAGCAGTTGACATATCGATGAACGCTGACGACCACACAAAATCGCCGTCCTTATCCAGCATCACAGCCTGCATTTTGGCAGTGTTAGTGCCATAAATAGCTTCCTGATAAATGCAGATAGCACGATCAAAATAACCATCTGCAGTAAACTGCCCATAATCACTGTTTCCAAGCGGAATTAATTCTTTACCTTCCTCACCCCACAGACGATTACCTTCCATATCCAGCTTTTGTGCATAAAAGCCCCGTTCATTTTGATTCAGATCCTGCTCGCTGAAAAAAGTTATAATTTCTTGATTTTGTGCAAGAAAAACTGGTTCAGGATACATGTGATTACGACCGGATGTAGCCGAGAGCATGACTCCGTTGGCCTGCATGGTAACATCCCCGGCAACATTCATATGTTGGATGTAACTGTGAAAATGCAATCCTTCGTCATTACGATACCATGTAAAAACAATGCCTCCTTCATCGTCACGGCACATCTCCAAATACACGACAGGGCCGGCAGGAACCGGAGAATAAATAACTGTTTCTGATGCAAATATGAAATTGCCGTCAGCATCAAGCTTTTGAACATACAATCCCCTGTTTGGAGACCAAAACGGTCCGGACTCCTCATGCCAGACAAGAAAAACCTGATCTGCCCCAGCAGGAAGAATGAAGGGTGAAGTCAGACTCAAGGATGGATCTGATAAAATAATCCCTTCCTCGCCCCACAATTTTTCTCCGGCAGCAGAAATCTTCTGCAGACGCACTTCTGATAAGTTGTCACCAGCACTCTGCCATGAAAATACAGCATTACCTGTTGAAGTAGCACAAACTTTTGGGTTTGGATCGAAATTACTGTTGTTGGCAAGTAAAATTCCCGATGTTCCCCAAACCATTTCACCGGTTGGAGAAACACGATATGCCACCGGATTACTTTCACCGGTTCTCAAGTCCATAAATACAATCAGGGCATAACCATCCGGATCAATGGCCAGGTCATAATCTGTGATCCAGCTATCCTGAGGCTCACTACTAACCAATATTCCATTATCACCCCATTGAGGGTTTCCATTATTGTCAATACGTTGCATTCTTACGTTATAAACTCCGGTTTCCATCGTAAACCACGAAATGTAAGCTGTACCATCAACGTGCACCACGATTTTGGGGAGTGCCTGCTCACTGGATTTTTTTGCTATTGCGGTGTTTTCGAGTGGATTATTGGTCCATTGTGCGAATGAAGTACCAATCAGACAAATCATCAGTACAACTAATAAGGTAGTACTTTTTTTCATTGATCACTGAATTTTTGGTTTAAAATCACAACATTTTTAGGAATGCTAAAATTACAACTCTTTTAAATAACAACCGGATTTTTTTGAAAGAAAGAGGGAAATGAATAAAAATTTTATCTTTGCAGCGATCTTGGTACCATGGCCGAGTGGTTAGGCAACGGTCTGCAAAACCGTGTACAGCGGTTCGACTCCGCTTGGTACCTCCAAAACCCGCTGTTGTAACAAACTTCAGCGGGTTTTATTTGTTTTCTCCTGGCAGTTTTTCCGGTCGTGAAAAGGCAGGATTTGTTAAAAATGTTTCGTCACGAAGAGTTTCAATAAATGCCATCAAATCAGCTTTTTCATTTGGCGTAAGCTGAACTCCGTTATTGGCCACATGATGCATCAGGGGGTTAATGTAAGGTGAATTTTGTAAGTGATGAGAATAAAATTCGATCACTTCCTCCAGGGTTGCAAAACGTCCATCATGCATGTAGGGACCGGTAAATCTGATATTTCTCAGTGTTGTTGCTTTGTAAGCTCCTTTATCTGATGGCTTCCCGGTTATACTGAAGCGATCATTGGGATCGGTAAATTCAACATCCTTTCCATTGTTGTAAAACAAATTAGTAGTGAATAAAGGATTCCCAAATCCCCCATGGCAATGAAAACAATCGGCACCTTCTTCGGTTGTAAACAGGACAAAACCCCGTAATTCTTCAGGAGTCAGTTGATATTCACCACGCATGTATTTATCAAATTTACAATCGGACGAAATAAGTGTTCTGACAAACTGCGCAACAGCTTTTGAAATCCGATCCATAGTAACTTCATCCGTTCCAAAGGCTTTCCTGAACATTTCCGGATATCCTGGAATACTTTTAATCAATGCTTTAGTCCGATTAGTGTCTCCTGACATTTCATGTTTGGCTACAACACCCATCCAGACCAGGTCTTCAAGCTTCTGATAATGGGAGTCCGGATTATCTTTCGAAATTTTCCCATTCCAGAGCAATCCTGTATTATTCCAAACAAGGTTTATCAGTGGCAACATTACATGATGGGTTGGCGCTCCACTAAGTCCGAAAGTAAAACCACCAGTAAAAACCGGATGATCAACCCCACACTCAAATGAGTTTGCCTGCATATGACAAGTGGCACAGCTCATCAGCGAATCGGGGTGTGTGCGGCCAGACATCCGCCCATCGTAAAACAAATAACGGCCTAATTCAACACCTTCCACAGTCATTGGATTGTCCTCGGGTATATTGAGGTTGGTCGGAAAACCATAGGGAATGTTGATAATGTAAGGTGTCGGTTCATAGGGTTCTGCTTCATCATTTCGGGAACAGGCAAAAAACAGGATTGATGTAAGAAACAGCAACAAGCTCATGCGAAGTGCGCACTTTACGATGAGTTCCCGAAATTTTCCTATGATTAGTTTTACAAAATGCAAAGTGTCAATCTCCTTTTTTTAAACTGCTGTTTAGCATGAAACAGCTATTTATCAATTATTATGTTTATTGTTCATAACAAAAAATGAAAAAACATCTTCTTTACCATTCACACAGCCAATATGCATGGCATCCTGATTTTGCATGATGTCGCCACCCCAATCGTCGTGATTGTAAACAATAGGCGTTTGGAACCAATTTTCAACATTCATCCTTATTTCAAAAATCAACTCATCACCTTCGGAAATAGTAAATGAAGAATTTGGCAAGTTCACTTCAAAATAATTCTGGATAAACCCTGTGATAGAATCAATTATAACAACTCCGCCGGCATATATCTGCCCAATTCCAAGATGAAAATCAAAGGGAAGAATTTGCCCGCTGGCTGACAACCATTTCCCGTTCAGCTTCATGTAATGGTATCCACCACCAAGAACTTCCGGCCAAAACATGTCCCGCTCAGGCGGATTGACAAACATAAGACTCTGATTTTTTAATTCCGTGATACCAAAAGTAAAGGTAATCCTCTCATAATCACCCGGAAGAATCGGATCAAAAACATGCCAGGAGTGTGTTTCAGGCAGGTCGGTATCAACATAGTGAATGTCTTTCCACTGGTCAATCAGTTGATAGGTACCATCACTTCTGCAAAGTTTAACATCAGAAATAAAGTATTGTATTTCGTTGACCAGATAATGATTTCCGGCAGCATTGATATAGATCATGGTATCATATTGCAACGGCTCATTGTTGTTATAGTGGGAAAAATTGAAAGTAATTTTCCCTTCCCCGGGCGTTGGAGGGTTTTCCTTATCTGAGCAGGCAGTGAAAAACAAGATTAACAGCCAGATTTTCGCAAAGCCTGATAAACAACCATTACTAAATTTTGAAAGCATTATTGTTTGTAAACAAAAGCAACTATTTAAACGGATAAAACTAAAAATTTATTTTTGATGATTAATAGGGTATCACCCCCGAAACAGTAACATATTTCACCGTATCCCCACTACTTGATCCCTGCCTGAAAATTTTTCCGTCAACCATAATCATAATTCTCAAAGAAGAGCTAATGTCTTTGTAATTACCTGAAATGTAAACAATTTCACCTTGTTCTGCAAAAAACGAATATTCCCACTGGTCAAGAGCACTTTCTGCATTTATCATTTCACTGACAATTTGCCCTGACTGATCAAGATAGGATAAATAGTAAGGTGATACTGCATCAGTAACCATATACTTAACCAGCTTTTCCTCACGGATTTCACATGAGCTCAGTATCATTATCAGCGTGAAGAAAAATAAAAAAATTTTCCTCTGCATTACAAAAAAATTTTATACGTTTTTCAAATGTCAAAATTAATCAATTCATTCTAAAAAACGATCTTTTATTTTAAAGTTTTTCGGGTATTTCATAAAAAATTATCCCGCTTTTGCTTTGGGAAATTTTTCATTCTATTTTACAAAATATTAATTATCAATTTTTTAATATTTTTAATTTTTTACTTTAAACAATAAACAGATAAAATTGGCAAAGTAAGCACCTTAGCAAAAGCAATGATAAACGATTTATCACAGCTATTATCTGCCGGAAATTTTGTTCCTTTGAAGTCAGGATTATCTGTGAATTTACATCTTTAACCAAAAAAATAATTTGTTATGACTTTAATTATTACCGGATCTGATTTAAAGATCGAAGACGTTGTAAATGTCGCCAGACACCATCAAAAAGTTGAACTGCATCCTGATGCTGTCGAACGAATAAAAAAATGCCGTGCAATGCTTGAGAAAAAAATCATTGCCGGTGAAATCATGTATGGTGTTAACACCGGAATTGGGGAATTTTCGGAAGTGGTTCTAACGGATGACCAGGTAAAAGATTTTCAGAAATACCTCATCTATAATCATGCAGCCGGCATTGGCTCACCTATGCCGGAAGATTACGTCAGAGGGGCAATGCTTGGGCGCATCAATGTGCATGCGCATGGCAATTCAGGTATTCGTCCTGAAATTACGCTTACACTTGTAGAAATGCTCAATCGCGGAGTAACTCCATGGGTCTGCGATAAAGGCTCGGTAGGCGCAAGCGGTGATCTTGCCCCAATGTCCCAAATTGCGTTGCTAATGATGGGCGAAGGAAAAGCCTATTACAAAGGCGAACTGATGAGCGGAAAAGAAGCACTTGACCGTGCCGGTATTCCGATTCCCGGTTTAAAAGCACGTGACGGACTTGGGACCATCAATGGTTCGAACGTACTTACAGCCATGAGTGCATTATTTTTATACGATGCCAATCGCTGGCTGAAACAGGCTGAAATTGGTGCAGCAATGTCACTCGAAGCCCTGAAAGCCAACATGAAACCGTATTCAGCTAAATTACACCAGGTTAGGGGTTTCAAAGGAGCAATCCGAAGTGCTGAAGCCATAAGGAAAATAGTAGCCGACGGCGATCTTGCTGAAGGAAAAGTAAAATGCAAAGTCCAGGATGCTTACTCTATGCGCTCCACCCCTCAGGTTATCGGAGCTGCTCATGACGCTCTTGCCTATGCACGCTCACAGGTTGAAATTGAACTGAATGGTGTTGGCGACAATCCTATTTTTTTCCCGGATGAAAACATCCAACTCTCGGGAGCCAATTTCCAGGGAACACCTGTTGCCCTGCCAATGGATATGGCCGGAATTGCCATTACTATGGTCAGTGTGATGTCGGAACGTCGTATGAACAGACTTAACAATCCGGCACTTAGTGTTGGATTACCAGCTTTTCTGACTAAAGGTGCAGGAATGTTTTCAGGACTGATGCTCAGCCAATACACAGCTGACATGCAAATTGTTGAACAGCGCATACTGAGTGCACCGGCATCTATTCAATCGATTCCTGCCGCTGCCGACCAGGAAGATTTTGTTTCGATGGGAATGAATACTGCCATTAAAAACTTCCAAATACTCGACAATGCGTATGGAATACTCGGAATTGAGATGATGGCAGCCGCACAGGCACTCGACTTCAGAGATTATCACTTTGGCAAAGGCACCCAGGCTGCCAAAAATGTAATCCGAAAATATGTTGATTTTCTTGATGTTGACCGTCCGCTTTACGACGACCATAACAAAATGAAAAATCTGGTTAAATCAGGTGAAATACTCATAGAAGTCGAAAAAGTTACAGGATCACTGGAATAAAATTTCCCCGAATTAGGTTCACTTTCCAAATTGTCTAATCACTCATGGAAAATAAAGAAAAAGACGAACTTCTGCAACTTATTGTAGCACCATATATTCAAAAAGCCACAGCACTCATCGGGAAAGCCAGAAAAGTAGGTGGCAATCAGTTCAGGCACATGATGGCCACCTTTACCATACTTATTGATTATCATTATACCAATCACGTTCTTCTCAAAGCATCCCTCATTCATGACCTTTTTGAAGACATTCCGGAGACCAACAAATCAGAAATTCTGGAGCTCGCCGACGGAGCTAAAGTCCTGGAACTTGTGGATGAAGTTACCAGACTACCTTCAGAAACAAAAGAAGAATACCTTACAAAAATTCTGATTAGAGGAAGCAAAGAAGCTAAAATTCTGAAAGTTGCCGACCGGATCAGTAATCTTACAGACCTTCATCTGGATGTGATTATTGAGGAAAAAATGGCCAGTTACCTCGAACAATCCATGAAATACATTTATCCGATGGCGCTGGATGTAAATCCAAATATGGCCATTGAAATTAAAGACCTGGTTGAAAGGAGAAATTTCTACCTTGACACTTACCGGAAAGGAAAAATGCAACTATGAGCAATCAAGAAAACATGAACAAAACTTTCCCTGACAATCGTGAGCGGCCTGTAGCACTAACTGTTTTATGCGTTCTCACCTTTATTGGCAGTGGGTTCAGTGCAATTTCGTTTTTGATGATCTACTTTTCGTTTGAAGAAGTCCAACCGCTGATGAATGAACTGAGTAATCGTTTGCCGGGAATGGAATTACTTGCCAACGCCGGGAAAAACTTCTTTCTGACAGGTTTTATTCTCTACTTCTTTTCACTCACAGGTGCACGTTTGATGTGGAACCTGCGCAAAACAGGCTTTCACTTTTACACAGCTTCCCAAATTGCTCTTGTCCTCTTGCCTTTCGTTTATCTCAAAGGATTTCCGATTCCTTTTCTTGATGCTATAATTACCTTACTTTTTATTTATCTGTATTCCAGATTTTTAAAATTGATGAACTGATTATTAACAACCACTGAAACATGGCTGAAAAAAACCAAGACCTACAATCAAATCCAGTGACAAAAAATAATCACAGAAGTCTCGGTTTATCTGTACTATTGATTTTTTCGATGGTTTACAACGGATTGCTGTTTTTAATGATGATTGCCGGTATTGTTGCCAGCGAAATATTTCAGGATGTGCTGCAACAATATTTCAGCCGTCTTGTCATTCCGAAGCAAACAGCTTTATTATTTTCAGTTTTAGGAATTTTCATTTTTGGTGTATCAATTTATGGCCTAATTCTTCTGTGGAAATTCAGGAAAAGAGGATTCTATTTTTATGGTCCGGCTCAGGCAGTTATGCTGATATTGATGCTGCTTTTCCTTCGTCCTTTTGATTTTGTCAATGCATCAGTTACAGTATTTATTATTGCACTTATCGGTCTGTATTCACGATCTATGCGATAACCTTCATTTAATTAAAAAAGACTTGTATGCCTGAACTTGATTTTAATAAGTTTACCCTTCTTCCCGAATACTTTGATCATCCAAGTTTGTTACATGGAATTAATCACACCTACCGGGTGATGATCCATGTACTAAAAATCGGAGAGCGGGTTGGGTTAAAACAAGAAATTAAAGAAGCATTTTGTGCAGCATTCATTCATGACATGGCACGCAAACACGACGGTTTTTGTGAAGAACACGGCAGATGGGCAGCACAACGAAAGTTGCCGTTTTTTATACCCCTGTTCCTCAAATCAGGAGTTTCAAGCAACGGAATAGAAAATATAAAGCAGGCGGTGATCAAACATTCGATACACCAGGAAATAGAATCCTCTTTTTCGGGATTTAAGACGATAGCTTTGCTTAAAGATGCAGATGCACTGGACAGAATTCGCATCAGCGCTGACAATCTTCGACCGGAATATCTCCGCTTTGCTGAAAGCCATCATCTTATCCGTTTTGCTGAAAATTTGTATTATTTAACCAACACCAAAACGCTGAGCAGCTTCAACGAAATGTTGGATATTGCAAAAAACATTGCTGACAATTGATTAACCTGAGTTTCAACATTACTCTCAGTTTTAACCTGATAGCCCTTAAAATCAGTTCATTTCGAAAACAGAAAATCCTCAATTGAAATAACTGCCTGATTTGTCACACTTTTATCTTGTACCCGAAATGATGGTTTTAATTAGTATTGAAGTGACTAAAGCAGCTGTCTGATTTTCAGCCAACAGGAAGTTCAGTAGGTTTGCTGACGTGCGAGAATGATTAGATGTTTGTTTCCTTCCATGTTTCCTATAATCCTGACCTAAGGAACAATCAATTATGCGCTTAACAGCACTGAAAAAAACATATCTTCTCCGGGCTGTTGCAAAAAGGATATTTTTTTAAATATTTTGATTTTGTGCAAAGCTAATAATGATAATGGTTTCAGAAATTTTTAGCCTCCTTTTTGTCTATTAGGTCTAAAAAAGACTAAAGACATCAACCCTACTAATTCACCGAAAGAGAGGATTGAAATCATTAATTTATCAGGATTTTTTTTGTAGCAGAACTACTGCCGGTTTCATTAGAAAAAATAATTCTAACAAGATAAATTCCCTTTGCTCCGGGTTGCTGAATTTCAAATACCTTTATTTCAGCACCACTTACAGAGCTTTGAAATTGATTAACCAAACGCCCATCGACACCATAAACCTGTATGGTAATACGCCCGTTTGCAGGACAATCTGCCGATACAGAGAATTTCCCCACGGCAGGGTTGGGGAAGACTGCAAAATCACAGAAATTGCTTTCAGGCAGTTCAACTGAGAAATACCCACAACTATTAAGCGTATCCGGAGTACCATGTAAAACAGAAGCACACCAGTTTTCAGGCATAGAATTGTCAAGCCACGGACTTTTCAATTCAAGAGAAGATCCCTGACCGTTTGGTTCTTCAGGCCAGGGAGACATCACGTCGTATTGAACATAATCCATGAGATCACCCAAACGATTAAATAGTCTGACCGTTTCTCCACTACTGCTTAAACCGAAGTCGAAATCACCAATAAAGTTATTCACTTGGGGATGCCTTTCCACAAACAAGGCAGCATCATTGCACAACACCAGGTATGTTGATGGTTGCATTATTATCCCATAAGGAAAATTGAAAATGTGGTCGTCTTTTTCATCTTTAAAAACCCACCCGGAAAGATTTGCCGGAATTGAGTCAGGATTGTACAACTCGACCCAGTCGCCGGTTTCATAACTGGTTGATGATTTATAATTGATTTCATTAATTATGATTTGAAAACTACCCTGATTGTAAAAAAAAGCCCCTATGTCAGCAATGGTACCATCCGGGTCCGGATTAACGGAAGGATTTCCTGCGTCAATACAGGGAGATTGGTGTTGAAGCTGAAAATTGGAAGCATTTGTTGAGATAAATGCCGGATCAGCATACAAATTTCCAATACCCTCGAGTAATTCGCTGTCGCATAAAGTATAAGCAATTACGCAGTCCGACAGTTCATCAATATCGGTCACCAAACCTATGGTAGCTGAAATGATCGTATTTTCCACATCAAGTACTCCTCCTCCAAGACCATTGTTTTTTTCCCATAGTTTGATACCAGTTTGGTTAGCATACAGTGTATTACCGGAACTCACTGCCGAGCTACCGTCCTTCACAGTTATTCCTATGTTACAATTAACAATAAGATTTTTACTGATGATGATATTTTCACATGGTCCATTAAATTCATTTCCAATGGTTACCCCATTGTCATTACAATTAAACAACTGATTTTCTTCAATGACCAGATTTTTACAGTTGTTGAAATCAATTCCGTCGTCATCGGAGTTGCAGGCATAATTTTTCCTGACATATCCATTATTTACCGAAATCAATTCCATAGGATCATCAATGTCAGTAAAATGACTGTTTTCGATGATTACCTTGTCGCACCAACCATACTCAAGTCCCTGTCCGCTTGCATTTCCTGTTACCCGGTTATTGCTGAATACTCCATTTCCATAATAATGCCCATAAATCACATTTTGATAAACCAGTTGCTTGTTCTGCAAAATCAATTCACAATGGTTTAGCGTCAGGTTTGCTGATTCTGCATGAATGACGGCGTCTTTCAGAACCATGTAGTTCATTACGATATCTTTTTGCGGCTGAATAAAGACCAGACTGTCAAAGCTACTCTCTGCATCAGCCGGCAGTAATTCCACAGGGTGTTGCCAGGTTCCCTGAACGCTGAATCCACCGGTTACCTTAAGATGGGTTCCGGGAGAAAACAAAAGTGTTACTCCCTCAAGAATGGTAAGTGTAGCCTGTGGTTCAACAGTAATATTACATGTTACAAGGTAAGGCGAGTTGTCTGCTGTCAGAATCATGTCTTCGGTGATGCTGCATGGAAGCTCTTCAACAATTTTTACCTTTAGGGGATTTTTCGAATCAAATGCTTCCACCTCCTGTTCGCCTGCTCCAATGGAAATTACTTTCCAGAAATAATCGTCTTCCGGAATAGTATGAAGGGTTAAAAATGTATCCTGAATATTATCAAAAATCTGTGTAAGGTCAGGTTCAAACTGATTGCCTGTGGTAAGTAAAAAACGATAATACACCGAAAAGCCGGGCGGAGCAACTGATGGAGTCCATGTAAATGTTACCTCCTGTGGATGAATTCCCGGCGTTCTTTCAGCTGTAAAGGAGGTTTGAACGAAATCAAAATACCAGTTGAGCCTGCCCGGAAAATTCAAGAAATGATTCTTTTCGATCTGAACTTTCTCCAGCCATTCCTCAACATTCTGAACATTATCAGTAGTATCCTGTGCTACAGATGACTGTAAAACCAACACAAGGCTGTCAATCATCGGCCAGAAAATATCCGGCCTGAAAACTTCATTAAAAATTTCGTTGGCTCTTTCCTTAATATCTTCCAGCATCCCGGCATTAAGGATAGCTTTCTCCAGAAACGGATTATCAGGAACCCAATCGGCGGAGCTATTGGTATGATTTTTCCAGGAGTAAACTGATAACGTTTTATCGAGGTCCCAGGGCAACATCTGCCACTTTTCGGTATTGTTGCAATCATGATACATATAATAATTGTGGTAGTAAGTGCTGTAATTGGAAGTAACCATATTGCAGGCAATAATATTGACCACCTGGCTGTAGTCCATATTTGTGCTTACAAATTCGGGATAATCCTCAATACTCACTGCATTTATCCCGTTGATAAATTGTTCAAGGTCCTGGCGATTACCTTCTCCTGTTTTCTGTTCCCAAAAATTCAGCAAATCGTCGTAAACGCTTAAACATGCACCGTCTTTGGCTGCTTTGAATAAATTACCATCCGGATCCATCTCATGTGCTTCCAGAAATTGCTCATCAACATTTTCGGTTCGGTTGTAGAGGCCTAAAAATTCACCATTCAGATAGAGTCGTGCATGTTCAGTTGCAAAACAAATTTGGCCTGCCTTAGTAAAAATCTGGCTACTCAGAAATGCTCTGATATAGGTTTTATCTTCATATTCAGCATTAAAATTAAGTTCCTTGCGTCCATTAGAAAAAGGATCTCCGTAAAATTTTACCTTGAGTGATTTCTTTGGAAACATCCGTGATCCGTCACCTCTGATACGCATTTTAACGTCAGTCCAGGTTTGACCTGCATGGGTAAAAGTAACAGGTATGAAAATGTCCTCTTCATAATTAGCATAAATAAATGCAAAATCATCCGGGTTGCAAGTTAAGTAATACTCTTTTACCTGGCCAAAAACCCTGGAAAAACCGGCCAGAATAATAATCAGGAAAAATTGTCGGAATAGGTTAAATTTCATCTGATGTGAGAGTTGGTTTTTTTAATAACAAAACTTTAAAAAATTTCAGACCTGAATTATAGAATTTAAAGCAGATTAATATTTAGGTCATGTGCAAAGTGCCGGAGCTATTCAAGCCAGACCTTCCGAACAATCACTTTTTCCTTATCAACAATCCGTGCAATAAAGATTCCATGTTTCGGAGACATATCCAAAACAATGTGGCCTGATCCATTTACCTGTTTGTGCTCAACAAGTCGCCCCGAAATATCAAACAATGACAATTCCGTTTCCTTCCTTCCTAAAAACTGAATGTGTAAATTGCCGGCATAAGCATAAATGCTAATCGAATCTTTTTCTAATTCAGGGATATAGGTAATATCTTTTATGGCAATATCATCTAATCGTAACATTGCTCTTTGACCTGGCTTCGTATGGACAAAGTAATATTTCCACAACAACTGGAGGTTTTCTTGTTCAAGCAAAAACTGTGGAATAGGGATCTCCTTAAATTCAATGATCTCCCCACTATTGCCAGAAACATATTCCACAGGTTGATTATTAAAAATCAAGTAGTTAAAATCCTCATTGAGAGTAGTCCGGTAAAAAAGTCGAATTGCATAAACCCTTTCGTTTTCTTCTAAAGTCTGGGCTATCCAGTTCAGGTCGGCAAAAAACACCCCACGTGTATCAAGCGCCACCAAAAGCCCGCCCAAATCGCGCTCCCGGCCAGTATTAACAAAGGAAATCCCGTTTTCACCCAAGCCGTTAATGCGCGTGTATTGTGTATTTTTATAAGGGAATCCTATATTTGTAATGTCTTCTTCATGGTAATCGTCATGAGGAATAAAATAGGCAAAAGGCAGCGGATCATTCAAACCCGGATCATCTATATCACTTTGAAGAAAGATGGTATGCTCAGGAAAGGAATTTTCCGGTTCTTCTGGACTGAAGGCCTCAAAAACGAACTTGTTGTTTTGTAAAACAAATGGTTTTGGGTAAATTGTTGCGCTAAAAACATATTCTGTTGTGTCAGTAATCCCATCAGCAGCAAGCAGCACAATATTCACCCCGCCGCGTTGCAGTGGAGAAATACTCAATTGCGAACCATTTAAGGATACTGAAGCCCATTCAAAAGGTTGGCAGTAAGCAGCAAAAACCAGCGTATCATTGTCAGGGTCCATGAATATCTCATCAAGTGAAACAATGAAATCCTCACCTTCCTCAATCATTTCCTGATGAGGAATAGATCCAACGACCATAGGCGGGCGGTTTTCGGAGTTTTCTATTAGTCCGTCGAGGCTGAAATTATTGAAAGTAACGCGGTTACCTTCATCCGCACTCATGTTGGTTCCACTAAAGCGGATACGTATGTTTAAATCGGGGTTATTAAAGGTTTCGGGAATATCTTCAAAATTAAATTCAAAAAGTTGGTAATCTGCTTCCAGTGCCGGAAAGGAATTAACAAGTCCGGATGTTGTCCAGACAGGCTCGCCAGAATTTATACTGTATTCGACAATCAGGTTGTCGGCTGCATCTTCATCCTTGGCTGCAAAACGGAATGTTGGGCTTGCTATTCCGGTCGTTGGTAAATGAAAAATCATCATATTTTCCCCACCATCACCTGTAAAAGGCTGCCTGATTTGTATTCCTCTCATGCTTACCTCTTCATAGGGTATCAAATTATTCCCGTCGGGCCTGTAATTTAGCTGCGTGGGAGCATTACGCCGCTCCATCGAAGCTTTTCGCCAGGCAGGATGTCCGGGATCAAACGGATAACCATCAAGTGCTGAATGATAAGTGAGCAATGCACCTTCGTTTAAATGATATACAGGATCAATCGTTACAAGTGGTGTATCGTTTGGCAGTGAAGTATCAAAAAGCCAGTAATAAATTAATTGAGGAGTATCAACCCTGACAAAATGAGCTTTTACACTAAAATCTTCACCGGGAGTTATCGAAATTATTGCATCAGACCCTTCAATATCCCCTGACCAGTGACTGAATGCATAACCATATGCCGGTACCGCTTCAAGTTCAATGGGTATTTCTAAAAAATAAGCTCCAACCCATGGGTAAGGATTGTCGTTAGTCCCGGGCGTATTTTCAGAGATTTCGATGGAATTGATACGAACATGACCATGCCACTTGTTGCTCACATCCAATGTTACATTGTATGTCCCGGAAAGGTCGAAATAGTCTAAAATATGCTGTCGTTGATGTGTTGGCCGTTGCCGGGCAAAAACTTTCAATGTTTCTATCCGGGTTTTCCAGTGTTCGAAATGATAAAGATTTTTCCATCTCAGAATATGCTCTGACACTTCTGCCTCAATTAATTGCTGAAATGGTTCAATGGAAGCAATCATCCGGTCAGGGAGAAAATTGGTATTGAGCAAGTCAGCAAAGCGGTTTATGAAGCTGATTCTGAAATTTTCGTTTTCCAAAAATTTCCTGAGCAGAAAAGTTGACCATGGCGGGTTGGGGTAATCCGGTCCGTCAGGAGCAGTTGCCAGTTCGAGCATATTGTGAACTATGGCTGAATCTACCCCAAAAAGACCAAAACAAAAATCCATGTCATACATTACCCAACGCCATCTCCCGTCCTGTCCGACAGGTGCTGCAGGATTGTATTCGTCGGTACGCAATCTCCAATAATCCTGATTATTACCCGGCCAGTCGTGATTATCCAGAAAAATGTTGGCTATCTGATAATCCCTGAAATTATCCACATCAATTCTGGTCTGAATAAATTGGTAATTTTCATTATCTACCAACCCATTTTCTTCAATGTAACCTAGCGTTTCATTAAAATGATCCAAATCACCTTCTTTGATCTCGTTCAGGTTGGAAATAAAATCAATATTTTCAGGGTCAACGCCGTACACCCGCTCGAAATAATATTTATCATATCGTTCACGCAAATTATGAATGCCCCAGTATTCCCCATCAATAAAAACAATAGCAGGAGCATAATCCTGTGTATCAAAGTTCAAATCTTTTACCAAATCTTGAATGTAAGCATCGCGAAACATTGTATAATAATAGTCCTGACCAGAATTTCTCAGGATTAACCTTTTAAAATCTGTTTCTTCATTACTTGTAAAAAACTTATGGCTGAAATAAGATTCCCCGTATTCATCTCTTGCATATAGCCTGAGTGATTTCATCGGGCGACGGCGTGCTTCGTTTCCGTGAATTCTTATGCCAATGTCCTGGGTTAAGGTTTGAACATAGTCGGATTCATCAAAATATTCGAAATGAGCGAGTTTTTCCCACATTCTGTCGGACCTGTGAAAATTTGCTTTAGTCATCCATGAGTGGGGTGCTTCGGGGTTTTCAAGCCTCCAGTTGTCATAATCCATACCTGCAGTATAGACTCCGTCTTCATAATCGAAAAGATCATATTTATTCAATGAAAGCGAAATTACAGGAAGACTGTAACGTTCACGTCCAAGAGGTGTTACAAAATAAGTGTTTGTAATTATCTCACTGCTCAGCGCTCCTTCTTTAAAAGCTGCTGCTCTGACCACCGTTCCTTTGAAAACAGGGCTAGAAGGAAAATAATATGGCTCAAGGTGAAAAGTAGTGGAAATACAGGTTATACTGTCCGGGTCGGAAGACCGGTCTTTAATCACGAGTGAATCTGTGTAGAAATAAGATCGAAATGATCCGGTCAGAAACTCACCAAAAGGGTCTCCGGGAAATTCGGGATAATTATTTTTATATTGGAAAACAGTTCCACCCGAATTTTCAATCATGGGCTCCGATCCATCCAGTGTATAAACAATTGTAACCTCCGGATCAGGATGGGTTATTGCAAGCTTAAACGTATTTGTGTAAAACCCTCCGATTACTGAAAACAACGGTGGATCAACAATTTCGGAGTATCCCTGTGAAGTATTTGGATTTCCGGGTGTGGGCTGAGCAAAGTAAAACCAGTTATTTTCTCCATCAGGCTGCTGGCCATAAGAACGATCGCTTGTAAGGTAAACACCTTCGCAATTGCTAAGCAAAACTCCATTTGGACTGGAAAAAAGTAACAATTCTCCATTAGCATCAATTTTAAAATTGGTATGCAAAGGTGCTCCCGGATTGGTACGATTCTTTCCTGAAGCCCAGATAATTATAAATCCACCGGAATTGATTACAGTCTCTGGAAATACCCACCTGTAAGGATCAGTTTCATCATCTGAAAGACCACAACCTGCAAGATTAAATGGTTCTTCACCTGTGTTGCAGAGCTCAATCCAGTCCTCATAATCACCATCCTCATCAGCAATTGTAGAAAGATTCGATGACATGAATTCATTGATCAGAACAGATTGAGCTTCACTTTCTGTCCTGCAAAAAGTGATACAGAATATCAGATTCAAAAGGATTATACATCTAAAGACCGAACACATTACAGTAAGTTTTTGTTTTTTGCCTTTTCCAACCGACCGGTCATATCAATCATTTCCGCAAGAAGGTTATCGTACCAGTATTTTTTCGGACCAGGTATTATTTTCTGTTACTATTCTGATGACTAAAAGTCCTTTTACGTTGCGCAGTGGAACAATAGTAGAAGCAACTTTATTCAACTGATTTTTTGCAATCAGCCGACCGGCTACATCAAATACTGAAATATTACCGGATAATGGTTTTGAAAATTCCAAACGAATGGATTCCTGAGTAACCTGAAATTTTATCAGATCATGATTTAGTTCAGTTACACCGACTATATTCTTGATGATGATATCATCAAGTCTGAGTTGTGCTCTCGAGCTGGTATCACCTTCGACAAAATAATATTTCCACAAAAGCTGGAGGTTCTGTTGATTTAACGCATCAGCAGGCAGGTGTATATTTTCAAATACTTTTGTATCACCATCATCAGCAGTCATGTATTCAACAATCTGACTATTTGATGTCAGATCAACAAAGGGAGCGAACAGGTCAGTGCGATACATTAATCGAATTGCATAAATCCTGTTGTTCTGTAATATTGTTCCGCCAAGCCATTCGAGTGAAACCTCAGATGAGTTGCGAGTATCCAGTGCAAGTAATGCACCTCCAAGGTCGCGGTTTCGACCTGTATTGATAAAAGCAATCCCTTCGTCACCAAGCCCGTTGATTCTGGTTCTTCTTGTGTTGTTATATGGAAATCCAATAGTTGCCAGGTCATCTTCATGATAATCATCATGTGGAATAAAATACGGAAAAAGTAATTCATCATTCAGATCAGGATCGTCTTTTTCTGTTTGCAGGAAAATCATGTGTTGAGGGTAAGTATATTCGGGCTCATCGGGATTAAAATCCATAAATGAAAATTGACCGTTACTCAAAACAAAAGGTTTTGGATAAACTAAAACCCTGAACGATGTAATGGCAGGATCATAAATCCCATCTGAAGCAGTGAGAGTTATTGTTGCATCCCCACGTTTTATCGGGATTACTGTAAGGAGTCCATCGTCCAGAATAATTCCTGCCATAGATGGTCTGTCGCTCGTTGCTGTGAATTCCAGGGGATCGTCATCAGGATCATTAAATACGCTGTTTAAGTTAAAAGTAAGATTTCCCCCTTCTTCGACTAATCCCTGGAGAGGTACCTGATTGACTACTTGTGGCGGCAGATTGGTAGTGGATAAAGAAGTTGCGTCGATACTGAAATTGTTAAAGGTAACTCTATCTCCTTCGTCAGCAGACATGTTGCTTCCCGAAAACCGGATTCTGATCTTAAAATTGGGATTATTGTTTACGTCGGTAATCTCGCTGAAATCTGTTTCAAACAATTGATAATCTTCGGTGAGCACAGGTGAGGGACTGGAAAGTCCGGAGGAAATCCATACAGGATTACCTGCAATTGTTGAATAATCAATTACAAGATTATCAGCAGCATTCTCATCCTTGGCTGCAAATCTAAAAATCACTTCTTTATAATCCGATGTAGGCAAATGAAAAACAAGTGTATTCTGACCGCCATCTCCTGTAAAAGGTTGCTTAATCTGAATACCGCGCATTTCAATGTCTTCAAATTGCAGACCATTGTTTCCTTCCGGACGGTAGTTAATTGGTGTGGGAGCATTGCGGCGTTCCATGGATGCTTTTCTCCAGCTGGGGTGATCCGGATTAAATGGATATCCGGCCAGCGCCGAATGAAAGGTAAGAATTCCTCCTTCAATCAGGGAATAAAGAGGCTCAATTGTGTCAAGAGGTGTATCATTTTCTATTGATGTATCAAACAGCCAAAAATAAATTAAATGTGATTGCCTGTTGAGGATTTCAGGGTGAACATGTCGCTCGTGCGAACCAGTTGCTGATTTAATCTGTGCACTCGATAGTGTCGGAAAGGTGATGCAGAGCGTGAGTAGAAGCATAAAAACAGATTTTATGCATTCAAAAGCAAGCTTTTTCATTTTAAGCATTTGATATTTAATTAAATAAATTTTGAACAATAAATCTACAAATGTAAATATTCTTAATAAGAACCGGGTTGGAATTCTAAACCAGGAAAGTAATTTATAATGAGTTTATTTATCACAACTAAAATGTTCATTTTCTATATTTTAGGTTCTATATTAAATCTTTTAAAGAAAAGCTTCGATGCTATCCAAAAGAATGTATGTACTTTTGCTGAATTAAATAATTTGATCCAGGCATGGCAGAGAATAACAAAAAACCAATCAAGGAACTAGAACATGTCGTGATCCGTTTTTCGGGCGACTCGGGTGATGGAATGCAGTTGACAGGAACACTGTTTTCTGATACCTCAGCTTTATTTGGAAATTACCTGGCTACTTTCCCTGATTATCCGGCTGAAATTCGCGCCCCGCAAGGCACTGTCGGAGGTGTATCGGGATTTCAGGTTCATTTTGGTCATGGTGAAGTAAACACACCGGGTGATTTTGCAGATGTTCTGGTAGCAATGAATCCTGCAGCATTAAAAGCCAATACCAAGTTGGTAAAACCAGGGGGAATTATTATTATTGATATTGACAGTTTTAATGAAAAGAATTTTGAAAAAGCCGGCTGTGATTCTAATCCTATTGAAGACCCAAAATACAGGGACTACAATGTGATTCAGGCACCAATTACAACCCTTACGCAAGAATCCCTCAAAGGGCTTAACCTCGATACAAAAAGTATTTTGAGGAGCAAAAACATGTTTGCTCTGGGAATGGTTTACTGGCTTTTTCACAGACCACTCGACTTTACCGAAAAATTCATTGAGGACAAGTTTAAAAAAATACCCGTCATCATGGAGGCAAACAAAATTGTTCTCAAGGCCGGGTATTATTATGCCGAAACCATCGAAGCACTGCAATCTTCCTATTCAGTTTCTCCGGCATCTATAGATAAAGGTATCTACAGAAATATCAACGGGAACATAGCAACTGCATGGGGATTAATTGCTGCAGCAAAAAAAGCCAATCTGAAGTTGTTTTTGGGCTCATATCCTATAACACCGGCAACCGAAATTTTACAGGAATTAGCAAAACGCAAAGATTTAGGTGTTAAAACATTTCAGGCCGAAGATGAAATTGCTGGAATTTGTTCTGCCATTGGTGCCAGTTTTGCCGGACATCTGGCTGCAACCACCACCTCTGGTCCGGGACTTTCATTAAAAACTGAAGCATCCGGTCTTGCTGTCATTACTGAATTACCGATTGTCATTGTTGATGTTCAACGCGGTGGCCCATCAACAGGACTACCTACCAAAACAGAACAATCTGATCTTTTGCAGGCCCTGCATGGCCGACATGGTGAATGTCCACTTGTTGTATTGGCAGCAAGCACTCCTTCCAACTGTTTTTATTTTGCTTTCGAAGCAGCAAAAATTGCACTTGAACACATGACACCGGTAATATTGCTTACCGACGGTTTTCTTGCCAATGGATCAGAACCATGGAAAATACCAAAAATGGCAGATCTGCCCGAAATTAAACCACCGATTCTTAAAGAAGGCACCGAAGACTATCAACCCTATCGCCGACTGAATGATAAACTCGTCAGAGGATGGGCAATCCCGGGAACAAAAGGGCTTGAACACAGATTGGGCGGACTTGAAAAAATGGCAGTTACCGGAAACGTTTCCTATGTTCCCGAAAACCATCAGATAATGACTTACGAGCGGGAAGAAAAAATTAATCGTGTAGTTGACTCCATCCCTGAACTCAAAATTATGGGTGAAAAAGAAGGTGAGTTACTCCTGATTGGCTGGGGAGGCACTTACGGGCATCTTTACACCGCCTACCGTGAACTACGGAAAGAAGGCATAAAAATCAGCTTCGCTCATTTTAATTATCTGCGCCCTCTTCCCAGAAATACTCACGATGTTTTGAAAAAATTCAACAAGCTGCTCGTTTGTGAGCTCAATCTTGGTCAATTGGCCAATTATCTGAGAATGGTATATCAGGACCTTGATTTTTACCAATATAACAAAATTCAGGGATTACCATTTACAGTCATCGAACTAAAAGAAAACATCATTAAAGTTTTGAAGGAGAAATAGTAATGGCCGAAGAAGTAAAGTTAACCCCAAAAGATTTTAAGAGCGATCAGGAAGTCAGGTGGTGCGCAGGATGTGGTGATCATGCTGTGCTTGCCGCAGTGCATAAGGCTATGGCACAACTTGGAATTCCCAGAGAAAAAATTGCATTGATCGCAGGTATCGGTTGCTCCTCAAGATTCCCATACTATATGAATACCTATGCTTTTCATGGAATTCATGGCAGAGCAGCTGCAATTGCCACTGGTGTTAAACTTGCCAATCCTGACTTAAACGTATGGGTCATCACTGGCGACGGTGATTCGCTTGCCATTGGTGGAAATCACTTTATCCATGTTGTCAGACGAAACATAGATCTGACCATAATTCTTCTGAACAATCAGATTTACGCACTCACCAAGGGGCAATATTCCCCAACCTCTTTTGAAGGTCAGATCACCAAAACATCACCATATGGAACCATAGAATCGCCATTCCATCCTGGTGAATTGACCCTGGGTGCACAAGGTAAATTTTTTGCCCGAAGTATTGATAATAATGTAAAACTCACAACGGAAATTCTTGTTGAAGCAGCTAAGTTCAAAGGTGCTTCAGTGGTTGAAATTCTGCAAAATTGTGTAATTTACAACGACAACGCACACGGTTATCTCACCGATAAAAATTTTAAGGAAGACCGCCAGTTAATTCTGACTCATGGGCAACCTATGATTTTTGGTAAGGAGAAAGACAAAGGGATTATTCTGGATAATATGCAATTGAAAGTAGTCAGAATTGGCGAAAACGGAATAACCGAAAAAGATATTCTCGTTCATGATGCACATCAGAAAAGCCCGCTTCTTCACTGGCTTATTGCCAATATGAACTACCCTGATTATCCGGTTGCTTTCGGTATAATAAGAGCTGTTGAATCTGAACCTTATAATCTCAAAATGGAACGCCAGATTGAAATCGTACGTGAGAACTCTAAAATCAAAACCATGGATGACCTATTGCTAAGTGGCAATACATGGGAAGTATAACATAGCTAACCTTGAACCGGTTGTTTTCGGATAAAGTGTTCCCAAATTCACAATTTCGTATAATCCGAGTCTCATCAAAGGGATAAAGAATTTTCTAAAAAAGATATTTCAAGGTTAATCCAACCTTTGGACCTGAAAGGGAAATTTCTTCAGTAACAATTTCCTTTAAAACAGGATTTTCCGGATTTTCAGGATTCTCTTCGTAAACTTTAAACTCCTGGTTGTAATTACCGAACTTGTAATCAAAATCCATTGCAAGAGTAAAATGCGCTGATAATTGTGTCTCTACTCCGACAATTCCTGCTACCATAGCACTGGAACCATTTGAAGGATCAGGGTTTTTAACCTGCTCGAACTGCAATTTTTGCTGAATGAGCAAAAATTCCCCGCCAATTCCAATATAGGGTTGAATTTTATTAATTTTCAAAAAATCAGGCTTGTAAATCAAATCAAGCGAAAGTGGATATCCCGAAAGCGTCCATGTGGTAATTCCAAATCCCTGGAGGTCTTCATCAACCGTACTTTGCCACAATCCAATCCCCGCATTGAGTGATAAAGTATTGAAAAGGAAAATATCAGCGAACGCTTTTACCTGAAAAGCCCCGTTAAAATCTGCATCTTTGAATTCTGATTCATTTTCCCAGTAATCCAGTGATGGATTAAACCAGCCTAAATTAAACCCGACACCTTCCAGGTGTACACCTGTTGGATTGCTTTGTCCGTTTAAATACATAAAAGGAAGCAGTGCAATACTGAATAAAAATAAGTTTTTCTTAATCATTTTAATCATTCATTTTGCTGCAAAGATGAACAAAAAAAAGGCATAAAATCCAAAACTAAGGATTTTATGCCCTAAAACAATGAAATATCTTCAATTAGGGATTGCTACCACCCTGGTCGTGACAATACCATTCATCTACCATCCATTGGAATTTCTTAGTCGGAACCTGGATGGAACCTACATAAACTCCGGCGTAATCATAAACTTTGTAAGTTACCACAAGTACACGTGCGTTGAGAATCTGAGCATATTTGTAATGAGGACCTACACATCTGGTATCTTTTGCCTTCAGGTTAATATTGTAACCCATCGAAATCAACTGATTAACCAAAGCATTGGGTGTAACAGCATAAATAAATGTTCCACAAACACCGGCGCTACATTCCGGAGACTCAGCAACAAATGTCCATGGACTCCAGCTTTCAACATCTTTAATCAGACGGTAACCTGTGAATACAAACCAGGTTGAAAAGTGAGGCATTTCAAAGGAAGCCAGAGTGCGATCTTCATTTAATGTACCCTGTATTTTTTCCCATGTTCCTGTTGCTTCATCATAAGTACCAAACCAGATATCAGATGTTCCTTCAGTAACACTGGGGATATTGATCGGAATGGTAACAACAGGCATTGCATTTTCAGGGAAAGACAGATCGGGTGCAAAATGATAACCGGACAGAATCACTCGCTCACCAACAACTTTCAATTCTTCGTGTTTAGCTGGTGGTTGAATGAAAGTCACAGAAACATTCTGGTCTTCGCTGAGCGAACCATAGGGAAAAGCGATGGAAGTGGGTGTTTCTGAATCACTGTCAACATATAGGATTGTCCCCTGTGGTGTTACAAGATTAGCTTCACTTCTCTTATTGAGAAATAATACCTCCTGTGTAACTGTTGACACCAACTCTTCATCAGCCGGACTGACTTCCACAATTGCATTTTCTGCCAGAAAATCATCCTTAGAAACAGTAATGACATACATTCCTTCAATAGTACCATCATAAGTGAATACACCAGCATCCTGGGTAAACTCTTTGATCGAACCATCAGGCAACACCAGTTTTATGTTAAAACCCTGCAAAGATTCACCGGTAGCATTATCAATGGCGGTAATTTTCAACTGGTTGAGCACTGGTGATTCGGGCTCCGGCCATTCAGTCGGTCCAACGTTTTTACACTGATTTAAAGCAAACAGCATTGCAAAAGCCAGCAATGGAAGGACCAAAAAACGATTGTTGAGTTTGATTTTCATTTTTACTCCTTTTTTATTTGAATTATTGATTTCGACTCTTAAATAGATGACAAAAGTAATTATTTTTATTTAGGCAACGAATTAATTAATCTTTTTTTAAAAAAATCAGGGTTAAATTCAAGCATGATGTCATTTAATTCACTGCCTGTTTTATGAAGAATCCCACTTTCGATAAAACTTTTTGCTCCGTATTCCCACTTGAATTCATCAGCTTGTCGTATCCTGATAAACCTGGGTTTCATAAACTTACGCGGTGGTAAAGGAATAGCCAGGTTAAATCCTCCGTTAAATTCGTCCGACTGAGCGGCTAATGCAAAAAAACCAATTTTTACTTCTCCGAATTGTCGCAAAATATCAAACCTTGCTGCCAGATTGTTGTACAGAAAATTTCCAATCTGAACTTTTCCGGTTACATCATAGGGTAAATATCTGTATTCTGCCAGAAGAATCCCTGTAATATAACTATCATCTTCAAAATATTCATAGGACCTGGATGTTAAGTTGTGAAATGCAGTATAACCGGTGCTTGCTCCTATGGCAAAATTGCCGTTCCCAAAATACTTTTTCAATTCAAGGTTGCCTCCGGCGCGATTCAGGGTAAAAAAACCCGCTGTTGCATTCACGAAAAAATTATCTTCAAGCCTGACCAACTGGTTAAGTGTCAATAAACCAGGTTCAATGGCAGTACTACCATCTTTTCCAATAAAGTCATTGTAAACAGGAAACTTTAGCTGCGCTTTAATCGATAAACCCCGGGTAAGCTGCATATTAAGCTCAGGCGTAAGATCAAAATCAGTTTTTACAGGATTACTGAAATCCCCGAACTGCCCACGATATTGCGGCACAATAGCTATATCAGCTTTTAAAAATGCTTTATTGCTCGTATTTCTTTTGGATTTTTGGTACTGATCATTTTCCATCGATATGGTAATCAGCTTTGATAGCTCATTCAGGGTGAGTTTCCCATCCAGATAGTCACTATAATCTCCGGAATGAATATTTGCATAAAGCATGGGTATTCCCTGATAATGAATAACAAACAAGAAACTTGTGAGATTTTTAATAGATGCATTGGCAATTTCAAGAACTTTAGCGAGAGCAGCAGGTTCAAAACGATATCTCCTGTTTTCATATCCGATGAGCGTGACCGAATCAGTTTTTTCAACAAACACATTTTCAAAACCTTCAGCAACGATTTCCTGTTTTATCACTTCTGCTTCGTCAAACGTTTGGCCAAAAGTGGATTGGGGCATAAAAAAAAGCAGTGCAATATGACAAAGAACTAAAATTGAACACCTTGTAAAATTCCCCACCTCAGCGTATCGCATTTTCAACAACAAAAATTTTAGTGATTATTAGAAATTTTAACTGGTGATATCTTTTGCAAACATAAGCCAATTAAACAGACATTCCAAGACTTTTCAAATAAATTTGGTTAAAAAATATTAATTGTAATTTTTGTTCCGGCAGTTTAATTGAAAATTCCCTATCGGATTCCACCTAAATCAAAGAATCGTTTTTGCTGATTATCAGATCATATAGTTAATTAACACCTGTATCTTTTGTGATAAAAAATTAGCGGAAGATGCCGGAATTTTCGTTCAGGTCATATTGCATTTTTTTTGTTTCGAATTACTTTTGCTCATTATGTTAGAACGTTTTCTCAGGTTTATAGAACAAAAAAAACTCTTTTCGCTCAAGGACCGTGTAATTGTTACCAACAGCGGTGGCATCGACTCGATGGTAATGACACGCCTGTTTGAAATGGCTGGCATTGAATTTGGCATTGCCCACTGTAATTTTCAATTGAGGGGTCAGGAAAGTGACGAAGATGCCGGGTTCGTCGTTAATTACGCTGCTCAGAAGAATATCCGGCTGTTTCAGAAGAATTTCAATACCAGAAAATATGCTTCAGACCACAAAATAACGATTCAGGAAGCAGCCAGAGAGCTCAGATACGACTGGTTTGAAGAATTGATTACAAAAACCGGTTATTCATGTTATGCTACCGCACATCAGTTCGATGATCAAATCGAAACATTCTTCATTAATTTATTCCGCGGAACCGGCATATCAGGTTTAAGAGGGATTTTACCCAGAAACAACAACTGTGTAAGACCTTTGCTTTTTGCAACGCGGAAAGAAATAGAGGAATTTGCTGTCTTACAAGATGTTAAATTCAGAGAAGATAGTTCTGACCAGAAAAATGATTATCTGCGAAATCGCATCCGGCACTTCGTTTTGCCTGCTCTTCAAAAAAGCTCACCAGATTTCAAAACCGGTTTCGATAACACTTTTAATTTGCTTAGTCAGGTTGAAACTTTCATTCAATCCGAAATTTCAAATATTTCCAAAGAATTGGTAAGTACAATTGATAACTTTCAGGTTATTAACATCGATAAACTTCAAAACTACCAACCGGTTGAATTTATCCTCTTCGAATTGCTCAGGCCGTTCAGGTTTAATTACCAGAACGTCAGAATGATGGTGAATTCGTTTGGTTCAAGTTCAGGCCAAAAGTTTTTATCAACCAGTCATCAGGCTGTTCTTGACCGTGGCCAGTTATTGATTTCCCCAAAAACCATGGATGACGAAAAAAATAAAATAAAATCAGTATTTATCCGGGAAGGTGTTAATCAGCTTGACTATCCTGTGGCACTTCGCCTGGAAATTCATTCATATACCAAAGATTTTACGCTTAAAAGAAAAAAAAATGTAGCACTGCTTGACGCCGGGAAACTTACTTTTCCACTCGAAGTCAGACAAGCACAAACCGGCGATTTTTTTTACCCTTTAGGCCTCGGTGGCAAAAAGAAATTGTCCGATTTTTTTACCAACGAAAAATTTTCTTTTACTCAGAAAGAGAAAACCTGGTTACTTACCTCAAAAGATGAAATTGTCTGGGTCATTGGTTACCGAATCGACGACCGTTTTAAAATTACTTCAGCAACTCAAAAAATTCTTGTTATAGAATATGCTGAATGAAACTGAAATATTTTATTTACCTAAGATCATTTCCAATAGTGATACTAATGTGATTTAAGAATTTTTCACTTTGCCAAAAGCTTTGCTTTGCTGCTAAAATATTAGTTTTGCGGCCATTCTTGAATTTGTACTTACTTATCAATACATTGATTCTATGAAATTTACCAAACAATCACTCAAAACTGTTTTCGGATTCTGGTTACTTACCATTTACTTACTACTGATTACTACTCCATCCGCTGCAGAGGTGCTGGAACCTGTAAAATGGAAATACTCTGCAGAAATGACCGGAAAAAACACTGCTTTATTAAAGTTCAGTGCAACGATTGATGAAGGCTGGTATCTTTATTCTCAGCATCTTCCTGATGGAGGTCCGATAAAAACCTCATTTTATTTCAGTCATTTGAATGGCTTCGAGTTTGTGGATAGTGACATAGTAATCACTGAAGAGGAGAGTTATACTGGCGATGGCAGTAAGATATTCAGAGTTGTTTTGAATGAGCCTCAGCCCGAAGAAAAAGATGATCCCAATTTTGGTATGGTGCTTAAACTGTTGAAGAAAAAAGCAGATTTTACAAGGGAAATTCGGTTATTAACTGATGAAACTATTGAAATAAGCGGGTTTTTTGAGTTCATGTGTTGTGACAATGAAAAATGCCTTCCCCCCTCCGACGTGGAATTTTCATTTAAGCTGAAAGCAGAAGAACCGGCTGTAGCCGAACAAAGCACAACAAGCGATACAAATGAAGATATTAACGTTAGTAAAAACACTCCTGAAAATTCTCCCAAAGAGGATTCCGAAAGCGTCTGGTACATGTTCATTGTCGGATTGCTTGGTGGGTTACTCGCACTTGTTACACCCTGCGTGTTTCCTATGATTCCTATGACAGTCAGCTATTTTCTCCGAAGTGCAGGAAGTAAAGCCAAAGGCCGTCGTGATGGTATTTTTTACGGAATCTCCATCATCATCATTTATGTAGTGCTTGGAATGGGTATTTCTCTGATTTTTGGTTCTGATAAACTCAACCTGATGGCCACCAGTCCGGTTTTTAATATTATCTTTTTTCTGCTACTTTTGGTTTTTGCCGCTGCATTTTTTGGTGCATTTGAACTGCAGCTGCCATCCAGCTGGGTAAACAAAATGGACAGTCAGGCTGAGAAAAGCAGCGGGCTGATTGGTGTTTTTCTGATGGCATTAGTACTGGTATTGGTGTCTTTTTCTTGTACCGGCCCAATCATTGGGACCTTACTCGTGCAGGCTGCTGTGAGTGGAAGCTGGCTTTCACCCATGCTTGGTATGGCCGGATTTGCAACTGCTTTGGCTATTCCGTTCACTCTTCTGGCGATTTTCCCCTCAATGCTTGGAAACATGCCTAAATCCGGCGGCTGGCTCAACTCCGTTAAAGTGGTTCTCGCCTTTATTTTAGTCGCATTCTCACTAAAATTCTTTTCTGTCGCCGATGCAGTCGGCCAGTGGAATATCCTGAACCGGGAAACTTTCCTCGCCATCTGGATTACCATTTTTATGCTGATGGGTTTCTATCTGTTAGGGAAAATAAAATTCCATCACGACGATGATGTTCCTTATATCTCTGTTACCCGATTATTTTTTGTGATGGTGTCATTTTCTTTTGCTATTTATTTAATCCCCGGAATGTGGGGAGCACCTTTAAACGCCATCAGCTCCTTTGCTCCCTCACTTACTACCCAGGAATTTAATCTTCATAATGCCAACCGAAATCTAATAACAACCCCCTCTGCACTTACTGCCGATTACAGTCAATACAAAACCAAGCAGGGCGTTCACGGCCTTACCCTGTTCCTCGACTATAATGAAGGGCTTGAATATGCCAGAGAAGCAGGCAAACCTGTTTTTCTCGACTTTACCGGACACGGCTGCGCCAATTGCAAAAAAATGCATCAGTCGGTATGGGGTGACCCGAATGTTCTCCAACGACTTGCCGGAGAATATGTTATCGTTTCGCTTTACGTGGACGACAGAACACCACTGCCGAAGGATGAGCAATATGTTTCAGATTTTGGTGGACGTGAAAGGAAAATCCGGACAATCGGAGCAAAATGGAGTGATTTTCAGGCACGTAATTACGGTGTAAATTCACAGCCTTATTATGTCCTGCTCGATCATAACGAAAATCAACTAACCGAAGCTTACAGCTTCAATACCCATATTGAAGACTTCATCAGGTTTCTCGATGAAGGAATCGAAAAATTCAATACAAAATAAAAACAATCCTGACGGTAATCGTTAACCCTGGGACAAATCAGATTTGTTTCAGGGTTTTTTTTGGAAAATCATATCTTTGAACTCAAAAATTACTTCAATGAATCGAACTCATTTCTCTTTGTTTTTCTTGTCATTGTTAATCCTGGCCGGATGCAAACAATCTTCTGATAATGAAGGAGAAGCACTCGTAGCACTCCGCTATGAACAAAACGAAACCGTCACCTATGACGAAGCTGTCAGATTTTATCAACTACTTGATAATCATTACAGTGAGGCAAAACTACTGACCTATGGCAAAACTGACGTTGGCAAACCGTTACACTTGTTTGTAATGGATAGTGATAAACACTTTACCCCGGAATCAGCAAAACAAACCAATAAGCGTATTGTACTTATTAACAATGGAATACATCCGGGAGAACCGGAAGGCATTGATGCCAGTCTCATGTTCGCTGATGATATTCTCAGAAACAAGGATGGTATGCGGAGATTGTTGGATAATACAATTATTTGCATTATCCCGGTTTATAATATTGGCGGTATGCTGAATCGCAGTGCCTATCACCGCACAGGACAAACCACCCCAAAAGAGGCAGGACATCGCGGCAATGCCAAAAACCTGGATCTGAATCGCGATTTTGTAAAAATGGACACTAAAAACGCCAAAGCTTTTGCCGAGATTTTTCGGCTTTGGCAACCGGATGTTTTTCTGGACACTCACACTACCAATGGCACTGACCATCCACAGGTTATCACCCTGATCCCCTTTCAGACAGATGCATTGCCAGAACCACTTGCTACTTTTTACCACGACAGTCTCATTACCTATCTGTATGCTCAAATGGCAAATGCAGGCTTTGATATGATCCCGTATGTCGATTACTGGAACACCACTCCAAAGGATGGCATTAAACTCAATCCCCAAACACCGCGATATTCAACTGGTTACACAGGACTTTTCAATTCTATGAGTTTTATGACCGAAAATCAGATTTACGCCAATTATCCTGACAGGGTACATTCCGTCTATCATTTCAAAAAAGCTTTGGTCACATTTACCAATGAACACAGCGACAGAATTGGTAAACTCAGGAAAGAAGCAGACAAGTTTACCAGTAAACAAAAAGAGTTTGTTTTGCAATGGGATGTTGACAGTACTCGCTTCAGAATGATTCGCTACAAAGGTTATGAAGGCGAAACAGGAATAAGTCCGGTAACAGGCCTTCCCCGTTTTGGTTTTAACCGCGAAAAACCATACGACACAATTATTCCTTATTATGAACGACATATCCCTGTGAAAACTGTAAAAGCTCCCGAATACTATATTTTACCACAAGCCTGGGAAGAGGTAGTTGAAAGATTATCCATCAACAGGACAGATATGAAAAGATTTACCAAAGACACTTCGGTGACTGTACAAAGGTATATTATTAAAGAAGTAAAAACGAGTCCTTACAAATACAACTGGCACCGCAACCATACCCACGTGGAACTGGACATTGCCACCGAAAAAGTAGTAGTCAGGGAAGGAGATTATCTGATCCCTGTAAATCAGCCTGCAAACAAATACATCGTTGAAATGCTTGAACCCGAAGGGCAGGATTCATTTTTCCGGTGGAACTTTTTTGATCCTATACTCGAAGAGCGCGAGTATTATTCCTCCTTTGGTTTTGAGGAAAATGCACTTCGCTATCTCAACGAGCACCCCGATTTTAGGAAAGAATGGGAAGAAGCCATTAAAAATGATACCTCTCTCGCAGGCAATCATCGTGCACAATTGGGTTATATCTATCAGCATACCGAATGGGCCGATAACGTAACTAAAAAGTACCCTGTGCTGAGGATAGAAGAAAAAATACAGCTTCCGGTAAAATAATCCTCTCCGGCTGTCAATAGTTTTCAACTGAAAAACTACTTATGACCAGTATAAAATCCATCATTGACACCATCACATCAGCTCCTGCAGAGGTCATTGACAAAAACATGTTACTGCGTCAATATCCAGAACCTGTTGTCAAATATTTCCGTTATCATCTGCCTGACGGATTCCCTTCTCATACTTTTGCAAAAACCCCAATGAAGGGAATTATCAAGCTGGTAAACTGGGCAAATTTTAAATCGGTACTTTATTCACATCCATTTATTGGTTTTCTATGGCAGGCCAGGGTAATGATGGGAATTTTGCCTGTTAATGGCTATGACTACTTCTTCAAAAATCAGGGTGCCATGAGCTGGAAAATGTTTAAACTGATTCCCGTAATGTCTGCTTCCGATGAAAATGTTACACGTTCAGCCGAAGGAAGGGCAATAATGGAATCACTCTTTGCGCCTCACCTGCTCATTCACCCGGATATAAATTGGGAAGCTGTTTCAGAGGAAGAAATTACTGCCACCTGGACAATTTTCCGTGAAAAAGAACCTCTGCATCTCATTATTGGAAAAGATGGTTCACTTAAATCCGCATTTATTAACAGATGGGGAAATCCGGGCGGAGTTAAAAAATTCAATTATTCCACTTTTGGCGTTCACATCGAAAAACAATTCAAATACAAAGGAACGATGATTCCGGCGAAAGGAAATGCCGGCTGGTGGTTTGGTACTGAAAAATACAAAGATGGCGAGTTTTTCAGGTTTGAAGTGATATAAAAAATTCTGTGCCTTCCGCTTTATTGCACCGCCATCAGCTCAACTTCAAAGATAAGCACCGAATTGGCCGGGATTGATCCAACTGCATTAGTACCATAAGCAAGCGCGGATGGAAGATAAAAAATGCCCGCTCCGCCTTCTTTCAACAAAGGAATTCCAATTTGCCAGCCTTTAATGACATCCCGAATGGGAAATGTTGCCGGTTCAGCACTGGTTTGATCGAACACTTCACCAGTAGTAAGATAGCCTTTGTAAAATACTGATACCGTCGATGATGAAGCTGGCTGTTCACCATAACCCTCGACGGTAATTGAATAATAAAGCCCTGATGAATGCTTTTCGGCTATAAGCTCATGCCCGGCCAGATAATCAAGGATAATTTGTTCATCAACCCTGGCTTGCTCTTCAGCTTTTTCTTTATCTGTGTCGCATGTTCCCATCAAAAAAATAGCTGCTGTTAAGATCAACAAAACTGACTGGTAACCTTTAAGAATATTCATTTTTTTTAAAGATGATTGTTGAAATGCAAAGATAAAAAACCGGAAAAATACGATCTCAACATTACCGTTCCCTGATGTTAATATCCTTAAATATCTTTGCAAATATTTAGTTTTGTAAAAAAAATTATGTCTGATCAGCCTTTCATCAACGTTCATACACACGATGCTGCCGAATACAGCGGGGTTGTCAGGATTTTTAATTTTTTAGCAGGAGAAACAACTGAATGTCCCAAGAATAACTATTATTCGGTAGGGTTACATCCCTGGTTTATTGAAAAACACCATCATGAAGATTTGATGGAGAAGATTGCGCAATGGGCAAAAAACAAAAACTGTCTGGCCATAGGTGAAACAGGAATTGACCGTCGGATAAAAACACCTGTAACCCTTCAACAACAGATTTTTGAACACCATTTGAATATTGCCGGAGAATTGCAAAAACCTTTAATCATTCACAATGTTAAAGCCCACACAGTCATCAGTCAGATGATTAAAACTTCACATTTTCAACAACCTGTCATTTTTCACGGCTTTAACAACAACCGCCAGATTGCCGGAGAACTTTTGAACAAGGGTTTTTACCTGTCTTTCGGAAAAGCGCTGCTGAACCCGAAATCGAATGCCGCCATGATTTTGAAAACCTTTCCGGCTGACAGGTTTTTTCTCGAAAATGACGATTCTGAATTTGACATTTCAACCATTTATGAAATGGCAGCCAGCTTAAGAAATCAAAGCACCGAAGAATTAAAAAAAATCGTGACTGATACTTTTCATACCTGTTTTTTACCATGAAACCAATCCCATCCTGGATGAACCGAACAGAACTTTTACTGGGTTCTGAAAAACTCGAAAAACTTGCTCGTTCGAATGTACTGGTAGCGGGATTAGGAGGAGTTGGAGCTTATGCTGCCGAGCAGATTGTCCGCGCAGGCATCGGCAAAATGACTATTGTGGACTGCGACATTATTGACGAAAGCAATAAAAACCGGCAACTGCTTGCACTTAACAGCACCCTCGGTAAACTAAAAACAGAAATCATGGCCGGGCGATTGCTGGACATAAATCCTGAACTAAAATTAACAACCATTAATTCCTTTCTGAAAAACGAAAAAATTGCGACAACTCTTTCCCAATCATTTGATTATGTGGTAGATGCTATCGATACCCTGTCTCCAAAACTGTTTTTCATCCTTCAATGTCTTCAAAACAAACTTCCGCTGGTAAGTTCAATGGGTTCAGGTGGAAAAACTGATCCAATGCAGGTTAATATTGCCGATATTTCTGAATCTTATGGCTGCAGACTGGCACTTTTCATCCGAAAGCGTTTGCACAAAAGAGGGATTTATAGTGGGTTTCCGGTTGTTTTTTCACCCGAATCAACCGACAGAAAAAGAGTTATTTTAAATGCCAGCACAGAAAACAAAAAATCCAGCATCGGAACCATATCATACATGCCGGCAATTTTTGGATGTTTTTGTGCTTCGGTGGTAATCCGGAATCTGACTGAAACGGAATGAAAGCTTGCTTGCAGTTTTTTCAAACGAATTGTAAACCCGACACACCTGGATAAAATCAGATATCAATTTTCGATAAATAGTTGGCAATATCTTTCAATACAATAATCCCTGTCATTTGTTCATTTTGATGCCCTTTTTCAGTAATTACCAGAGCATCATAATAACGGTTTACCGGCTCATCCTTATAAGATTTTCTAAATAGTTCGGCAGCATCAAACACTGACATCCATCGGGGAATCAGTCTGAAATTACCTCTGTATTCAGCATTTTGCAGCACTTCACTAATAGTAGTTTCGTCGGTGGAAACAATTCCCTGTTTTGCCAGCCAGAAGGTAATATGATTCCCATTGAGCACATCAATAATCTCTGAATTTTGCAGCACAGGAATAAGATTTATTTTGTGCTTAATCATGATGTTCAAAGCTTTTGTTAATCTGTCATCAGCAAAACAGTAATAGACCTTCTTTTCAAAAATGTGCACCTTTTCAGGATGCTGAATGGTGTGCCATATTTCGTCAAATTTATCTACAATTTCATCAACAGGCTCAGCAATAACACGTCCGTCAAAACGGTCATTATGAACGATCACATTTCGCAGATCTCCTATGATAAACAACTCTTCCTGAAACCTGCGGTAAAGTGCATCTTTGTTAGCTGCGGTTTTGACCAGCATTCTGAAAGGGCCGTGACTACCATTGTTAAACTGATTTTGTAAATGGCGTTCCATAGCATTAAAAATGGCTAAAAACCGCTCAGCATTTTGTTCCATAAAGATTATTTTTTGTACTGAAGTCAGCAGTAAGAAAAAACCTGATATAAATATTATCAGGTAATCTGTTCCTCTGAAAAATATTTTGGTAAAAATACAAAAAATGGCTGTCTCAAAAGCCTTTGATTTTAGATTTTTACCCTTGATTCATCAAATAGCAAAAAACATTGAAAATCAGGAATCCAAAATTTATCCCGGGTATTCGGGAAAAACATGGAATCCTGATTTTCAACATTTCAAGGTCAAAAAATTAATTTCAAGACAGCATTTTCTTTCAGGAAAAAATGCTGATTATCGGCTATTATTGTAATACAATCTTCTTCACAACAGTGTGTCCATCGAGGATGAACCTTGCAAGATAAACACCCGGTTGCGCCGAAGTCAGGTCTATTTTGATAATTTGCTCAGATTGTTGCCCGTCATATTTTTCTAAAAACAGGTTCTGCCCTTCCATACTGCTGATATCGATCAGGATTGCCCCATTGAAAGCAGGAATTGTCACATTAATAAAGTCTTTGCCAGGATTCGGATGGATAGTTATAAAACCAAACAGGTAATCATTGACTGTTGTAGTTCCGGTTTTCAGCTCAGCAATCGAAGAGAGCCCGTTAACAGCAAAATATCCGGCATTGGGCATTGCAACATCATAAATTACATCCAATGTCATTTCCTTCATAAGAGAATTTCTGAAAACCCTGAATGACATTGGTTCATCAACGGTAAATCCATCTTCTTCTTCTGTTGTAAAATCATCCCCGTAAGCAACAAGCAAGGTATTGGTATTATTATTTTCGAAACGCGTAATCCCTGCACACTGGCCCATACTATTAAATACTCCTATGAAATCTCCGCTTTCAAGCGAAAGAGAGGCTTCTTTGCTGATTGAAACAAAATGAGTTGTTTCTGTCCGGACAATATTCCATGGAGCATTTTCAAATGTCTGTAATTTAGCCAGCGTATAGCTTTCGATTCCGTTTTTAGCGCAATTAAATACAATTTCTGCACCATCAAGCATACTGAACAAATAACCTTTTCCTGGTTCAAGATACTCGATTTCATAAATACCTCCCTGTGGCCAGTATAGCAAATTATCCTGAAGATCATAAACGAACAGAATTTTCCCTGTCAGCTGATCAAAAATCGTTGCCGAAGGAACAGGCTGATCACAAAGCACAGGAACCAGATTACTTCCTGGTGTTAGTAAAATTGTTTTGTTTTCGGGCATTTCACCATTAATCCCGATACAGCCGGATTCGCTGAGTTTTATTTTGTATGCATTATAAACATCCCAGCCGCCGAGTGTATTGATATTCTGACCAGGCCAGAAAATACCACCTTTCCCAAGCATGATTATCAGTTTATTCTGTTGTGTTAAATCATCGAAAATATACTCCAACTGGGGATTTTCAGGTATATAATAGCTGGATATCAGACTCCATCCTTCCGGCATACAAATAATCTGTTCATCTCCTGGAACGGGTATTACTTCAATGATGAAACTGCAGCAACCGGAACATCCTGTGATTTCATCAACAATACAATAAACAATTTCGTAAACACCTGTACCTGTTGAAGGATCAAAGTAAAAATTATCACCATCAACAAAAACACCTGTTCCTGAGTAAGTTCCTCCTGCCGGGGAAGCTTGGTTCAGCAGTACCGGAGGATCAATATCAAAAACTTCCAGGTCAGCCGGACAGAACACTTCCGGAGCAGGTGTAACAGTAATGGTAACCTCTTGATTGAGTTCTGTGCTGCAGCCATTTCCGTCGGTTACCAACTGAGTAATGTACGTAGTGGTTTCGTTGAAATACGCTGTAAAGAACTCCGGATTTTCAGCGGTTGTAAATGATCCCGGTACTCCATTGTAAGTGTAAACAACTGTCCAGGGTGCCTGGCCGGTGAAATAATTGGTAAACACCACAGGTTCTCCGGCACAAATTTCGGTTTCCGAAACTTCAAACTCAAAAGTTGGCAGCGGATTCACAGTGATAGCAACCGGCTGATTCACTATTGCAGTGCAGCCATTTCCATCGGTTACTGTCAGTGGCTCGAAGGTAAAACTTGCCGTTACAATCTCCGTGAAAATTTCCGGATTATTATAAGCGATGAACGAATCAGGTTCTCCATTGTACAAGAATTCAACCGTCCAGGGCGGAGTTCCTGTAAAGTACTCTGTCCAGATCAGCTCCTCACCAAAGCAAAGCTCGGTAGAGGAAAGCTCATAGCTAAATGTTGGCAACGGATTAACGATGATATTGACCAGCTCGTTGACCTCCAGAAAACATCCGTTATTATCAGTAACTGAAATAACTTCATAGGTCAGCGTTTCGGTCAGGGTCATCACCCTGATAGCCGGGCTTTCCGGAACTGTAAAAGTGAAGGGTTCCCCGTTTTCCTCAATTGTTACCTGCCATGGAGCAGATCCTGTGAAATAATCTGTTATTGTAACCTCTTCACCTGAACATACCTCTGTGGCAGAAATCTCATGCATAAAAGTGGGTAATGGATAAACATCAAATGTCAGCATTTCCTGCGCATCCTGGCAGGGTTCCTCTGCAATAGCAGTTAAAGTTATGGTAATTCCGCCAACATACCCGGGTACCAAAGTAAAAATATCACTCACTACACCACCCGCTGTTGTTGGTTCTACATTCCAAATCTCTTCAATGGCATTTTCCACAATCACCGTGCTGAAATCAATACTATAAGGCTCGCCTTCACAAACATTTGAAACCGATGCCGGAAAGTTTGAAATTGATGCATCTTCACAGGTGATCGGCTCATCAGAAACAATAATCAAAAACTCACAGCTTTGAGGCCCGCAAATGTCTTCAATCTGGTATGTGATCGGGTAATTTCCTACTCCAACAGATGGATCGAAAAACCCACCTGTTACGCCGGTACCGGAGTAAGTCCCTCCTTCAGGCAAGCCACCGGTTAGGATAAAAGGCGGATCTGTTACAATCACGTACATATCATCCGGACAGGTAGGAATCGTGACCGGCAGGTAAGAGGTAGTTACCTCTGCATAGCCTTCACAACCATTTGCGTCAATAACCACTACTGAATACAACCCTGCTAAAGTAACAGTGATGCTTTGAGTGGATTCACCTGTACTCCAGTCATATGAAACACCTTCGGTAGCTGTCAGCACAGTGGATTGGCCTTCGCAAAACTGCAACTCACCCGTGATCTCAATCACCGGAAGCGGATAAACCGTGATGGTGGTAATATTGTTATCATAGTTGGTGGTACAGCCATTGCCATCGGTCACCGAAATGATCTCATTGATTGTGGTTTCGTAGAAAACTTCGGAATAGTAATCCGGATTATCACTGGTGGTGAAGCTGCCTGGAATACCGTTGTATTCATATTCTACAGTCCAGGGTGCTGTTCCAGTGAAATAATTTGTAAATTCAACGGTTTCGCCATAGCATACTTCCGTTGCAGAATATTCTGTAGTCAAGGTTGGCAATGGATGAACAATAATCGTAGCGGGCTGGTCTATAGCTGAACTGCAGCCGTTTCCATCGGTAACCAGGTAAGGTTCATACGTTGTCGTTTCTGTGAATGTTTCTGTATAGGTCTGTGGATTATCGAAAGTTGTGAATGACATCAGCTCACCATTTGAATAGAACTCAACCGTCCATGGA